>Ga0325404_1003681_pt1 | contig 16349 bp, 13 predicted proteins | sample PopdelMetagenome_18_FD_205664 | JGI IMG/M metagenome (GOLD analysis project Ga0325404, IMG submission 205664) | Populus deltoides microbial communities from Bellville, Georgia, United States - Xylem-Control-R1 | ecosystem: Host-associated > Plants > Phyllosphere > Stem > Wood/Secondary xylem... | reverse complement strand
CTTCTTTTGACATCCTTTACATATGGCCCATACTGCACCATTTTCTTTGTCTTTAACCTTATCGAAATGTTTCCACACTTCAGATACCTTTCGTCGTTTATTATCAGCACATTCGATGAACATATTATCATCAGGATCTGGAGCAGGTTCAATTTTATCATTGTTTTTACTAACTTTCGAGCCTCGTTTCTTGATGAATGGTGTTTCTGAAAACATTCTCAAGCTCTTACAAGTTTGCTTTATTGTAAGCTTCAGTTACTCAACCAATTCATGCTGCTCTGAACTCTCTTTCACGAGGATAGGGAGAAAGAACTCTAATACATAGACACAATCATCACCAGTGCTCCTTAGCAGGATTGCAACCGCAGCATTCAAATTATACTTCCGTGCGTGATGAGCAAGAGGATACTCGCTTACATGTTTTTCCTTCACATCAGGCTCAAAGGAAGGACGATATGTTCCATAGGTTTGTCCAGCAGCACCTTGCCCTGTGATCAGAAATAGCTGCTCACAAGCATGCACAAAGCCTTGCATCTCCTCATCTGCATAACAAGCTGTACGCTCTATTGCAAGTTCACATGGCCACCAAAAACAAAATTTTAAAATACCACCATCTCCCCAGGGAATCCATGTCAGAGCAACTGGCAATCTGTGTGTTTGGCATAAAGCTCTGGCAACATCAGCGATTTCAGTTAAGGCAGTTCTTTGAACCTCATTGAAACACTGGGAAAAAAATTATATTAGACAAAGCAAAAGACAACCTAATTTTGCATAGAAAAAACTGTAAGGTACTACTGATACATACCTGAGGAGGACGAGGTCGAGATACTAGTAAATTGGTCCGTAAAGTCACAGCCTGCAAACAGTTGGGCTTATACAGAGTTTACAACGCCATCAAAGAAGACCAATGTATCTTTGCACATATAATTTAATGGAAAAAATAATTTGGATTCCAGTTGTAATAAGGAATGCCTCATGAGCTCCAATTAAAAGCTTAAAGACTGTTTCACTTCAAGAACACTAGCAAAAGCGAACGCAGAGCTCACAGAAAACGAAGCCAAGGGGGAATTCACATTTTATGAGATTTCAAAAGTAGAACAAACAATAACTTTGACTTCGAACTCAAATATGCAAAAGACAACCTAAATTTACAAGCTCAATCACCATCTTGTTATGTAATCATTGAAAAGAGGATAAGTTTGAAAGAAGTTAAATTTTGACTTGACTTCTAATTTTGATAATAATTAACGAGGAAGCTTCCTCTGGCACACTTTGCTCCATCAGTTACATTTACAGGCTACAAGAACAAGAAGTTTCATCAGGGTAAAAAAAACATAATATCCTAATTGACAAAAGCCAATACATTTAAAACTGTTAGTTGCAACAAAAGGGTTTTCTGCAGATCCATACTATGTCCACAGTTTTTCGCATTTGTAATAATTTTTTTTCAAGATCCATTATAGGGACCGAAACAAAAGTAATTCATTTTTTTCATCTCAACTTTCCAGGTGAGATGAAAAAAATCCGCTAATGTTCTTTTCTTGCCCCGGTCTTGTATCTGCCATAGCTCATAACGTATGCAGCCATTTACCAAGTTATGCAGTCGCCTGTCAACCCATTCACTCGGACTTGATGCAGCAAATGAATCCTATATCTCAACAACTTGCCTTTTCAATTGTAGAACAAATAGAAAGAAATGACTTCTTTTCTCGTCAAAGACAGGAACAAACGCCTGCAAATATAGTTTTCACAGCATAACTAAGCATGGGATGCATTAATTGGACTAAAGAAAACCAAACTTCACCTTTCCACAGCATAAAAGATCTGACATGTAGTTTTCCTTGATCCTGTGCTGTGCTTTTTCGCGAAAGAAATACACTTAGATGGATCATCTGAATTCTCCTGTACAACACATGAGTATAAGGAAATTCTGTTTTTTCATGTAGTGGACTTGTAAAATTGAACAGAATAAGATGTCAGTTGTACAAATATGATCTTGGAACCTACAGATACCAATTTACAGAATCTTCCATCTTCCTCTTAACTAAAGTTATGGCATCAGATATCGTAGAAAGTGTTAGGAAATTGCCATTATTGTGGCAAATACCCCACCCACCACTATGCTTAGTGGAATGCCAAGTGGAAGCATGAATTACAGCATAATTCATGCCATGTATTATGGCTTGATTGTTCCCTCCATGTGCTGGAGATGCTTAGCTCTTGATGCCTATAAAGAAGGCATATTATGTGAGAGTGTTTTGAGGAGAGAAGTGAGAGTGTGTGAGAACGTGAAGAGAAGAGAAGAAGAGGGAAAGAGGAGCTGCTGCCATGGGCAGCAGCCCTGCTGCCATATGCAGCAGAGTGTGTGAGCTGGGAGTTGAGTGATCCTCCTCCATGTATTTATTGTATCCTTTCTCTATCTCTAAATAATATGGACTCTCTCCCGTGGATGTAGGCGGTTTTGCCGAACCACGTAAAATATTGTGTCAGTGTGCTTTACCCGCCGTTGAGCAACTATCAGTACACCCCCGGTCCGCGCATGGGGGTGCCGGAATTCCCCAACAGAAAGGACGTTATCATCAAGCCAGGTCTTTGGTCTCAGTGAGTATAGTTCCCTCCGAGATAAATGATAATTCTTGCAATGAACAATAGTCTTACTAGCAGAAACAGGTACAGAATAGGTCAACTGGTGAACTTAAATGCATTCAGCTAAGCAAACAATAACTTGGGGAAAAAGAATCTAAGCTCTCACTCAGTGAAGAATCAAAGACATATTGGATTAACTTTAAGTCCTCTGGACTGGTAGGTTTGCTCACTGTAAACGGACCAACCAAATATTTAGACATTTAATTCCCCAGGTGAGTCAAATCTCACATTTGAGGAGACCAGAGAAGAACCAGGCTTCCCTTCCTTGCTGCTGCAAATATGGATGACAAAAACAAATTGAGAAAAAATGATAATCCCATAAAATGTGAACATTCAATTTCGGGAGATGAAAACTATAGTTACAACAGAACAATCACTTTCACATGTTGTAATCTCATAGGACGCGTGCTAATGCCTTAAAAGACAATCTGGTTAAACAAATTGATACTGTAATTGAAACTACAAGGTTGCACCATTAAGCTTAGGAAATGCAAATCAAATCTTAGCACAGAAAGACAAAAGATTGACTGTGGTGTATATGTTATCAAGTTTATGCTAGCACCAGAAGAAGTGACAAATCCTGATTTTGAGGTAAATTTTAACATTAATGTGCCCTTACTGAAGATAAAGGTATGGCAGTCTTTCTAATTACCTAGCCAACATGCAGTTCGACAGCGATACCGAGAGGTTCGAAGTGGTACTAAGATTGCTAGTGAGTGATGTCAACTCATGCAGGGATGATTTGGCTACTAAGGTTGAGGCATATTACGAGCAGACGTTTTGAAATTAGTGAGAATTTTTGGTAAGAAATGAGAATGTGAAAGACATAAATCATCGATAGGAAAGACAGTATTCAGACAACATATAGGAATTCAACTTCAAGGAAACTTACCAGAGAATGTGGTCTCCATGAGAAAGGAACTCAACGCTCATCAAATCAGATGTGAATGGCCATTATTGTAAACAATATAGTATAATTGGTATAGGGATAAAATGGCAATATGGAAAACAGTCATCTGGTTGCCTTGCCCCTCCTGCACATTCCTGTGGAGATTTCTGGCTGAACTAAAAACTATAAGTTGTTTCATCATTTCATATATACCATGCAAATATTATATAAATGCAAACTGCTTTGGACCTGTCAATGTAATCTGAAAATCCCAAGGATGATATGTAAATGCAAATTAGTTGCTCAACCTTACTCTTGTCAATCCATTGCATTGAGGACGACATAGCATACACAACAATTTTGGTTGTCATCCTTAAACGATGCAGAATATGCAAGACCACGAAGTTATTGCCAAAATGCAGATAAATCTAACATTTTCCTGTTCAAAATACAGCATATTATGGTTCTAAAACATAGTGGCAGGGGAAAGGAACTTATTTATCAACAACTTAGCAAGAGTGAGTACTTAAGGGCTGGACTCCAATCCAAATATATTGCATCAGCTGGAACAAGAGGATCTTAAAGGGAGAAACTTATTTATGAACAACATTTTGTTCTCTCTCTAGGACAAACAATTTATGCCCTTTGTTTCCTTTTATTAGGCTTTTAAGTGAAAACAAGTTGCTAGTCAAGTTACATAATTTGTCATCTAAAGATACAAGAGAACAAAAGCTTCTGCAATATAGTATACAGTAAAGTGAAGCTAAACATTTTCATCCCTGAATTAAAATCTGGTTTCTCCTTCGCAGAGACAAGTTCCAGAACAGCACAGCAGGACATCTCATCTGGATCAAAGATCAATGCAAAAGAACCCCGTACTTCATGATCAGATGCATGCTTTGCCCGTAAGTACTCAGGCTTGCTATAATAAATTACACTTGAAGTCCATTCTGGAATCTTAGAGATAAACATACGACCAAGAAGGTCTAGTGTAAACCATGCTAGAATTTGGTCACACCAAGAATGGTTGCGTGCTCAACAAGTATTGATCCCCGCTCCTTATGGGAACCCACACCTGCACTTAAATAACCCCTACAGATGAATCCTTGAACAAGGATACTGCCCTTAGCATCCTCTCAGCAAGTGATGATGGCCTAGTTGGCTGAAAAATAATACAATCTGAGGTGTTTTGGAAACAGTTTTGTGGACCAGCACCACTACTGTGTTGCACCCAGATCATCAGCATCAATGGAATCTGAGGGATAACCAAAATACGAATTCATTTGCTGAAGCACCACATTATCTCAACCATTGTAAGAAGTCCCAGAAGCATTTATTTTATCCAGTAAGGGAGCAGAAGTTTGTTTTGCAAAACTTTCTGCACATAGGATGGATAGGATGTTGATGGAAAAGATGGCATCCCATCAAAGGCAAGCATTTGATCCATAGCTGATGGGCTGTCGCAACATCCAGCATACATATCAAAATTCCTAAGCTCTGAAAAAAAGTTGAATGGGTCCTCAAACAATGAATTCCTAAGAGAATCATCGAAAGGTGGGACACTATCTATTTGAGCTCTTGGCCAAGCCCAATAACCCATCCACATTTCTTTCGACGAGAAAGGGTTCTCCATTTTGGTTAGTTATATAACTAACCAAAATACTCTCCCCTCTTTTCAATCAGAATACCATACAAAGAACTCAATTCTTCGTTTCCTAATATCTTCCCTCACTTGCATAACTTCAAATCTTTCAAAGTTTCACTCTTTCTGCACAGATTTTTATCTATCCGCAAAACAGAACAGCTCAATTTTCTCTCTTTAGCCATTTTTTTGCTTTTGAATAACTAAAAACATCTCAATAATTACACTTGAAAAACGTAACCTTTTACCTGTTCCGACAGAAATAACCCAGACGGCAAAACCTCACTTTCTTCAATCCTACGCCTGCACACACCAAGAAATCAAGATATATCAGCTTTCAGCAGCCAATAAACAAATATTTCAACATCCATGGTCTAATTAGTACATCACTCACCTCCTTTCTATGAGTAGCAAGGACAATCCAGTAATATGACATCCAAAAATTTGCAGTATACAAAGCCTCCGTGATCACTTCCACACTCCAATATCAACAATAACACCCCAAACCTACCTCCAAATTTGTCTTCTTTATACATACAAGCACACGGATAAAGCTAAATATAAGTAAAGACTGCCTTATGTTTTGTTAATCATTTAACTTGGTCACAACTCCCTCGCAAAAAGCTGCTCAAGAATGATGGTCGACAGTTCATGGCTCTTCCCTTGAGGTACCTGAAAAAAACAACATGACACGAGAACTTTGCTAGATCTTGCTAACTAAGCAGCACCAATTGCAGATATGAAAAAGACATGCTTGCTTTCACAGGTTGCCATCACATTCTTACAGAAACTGTGAATAAGGAGTTAACGGAATAAATGGAGTAGCACACCGGAGAACAAAATTATCAAAGGCACAAAGCAGTGATTTGAAGGGTTTTGCCCCATGACTACAACAGAGATTAGTTGCAGTGTTTCTTGAGGCGATGGGATTTACTTCTGCAGGGAAAAATTATGGTCGTGACGGAATTAAATCACTCGTAGCGAAGTACCTAAATATATACGCTCATTTCTCTCTGGAAAAAGGAAGAAGAATTGAAGCCAAATAAGGACTAGCTAGCTGCCATGGACTAGTCGAGAGTGGTGTTTTTGTTCATAGCTATGATGGTAATATGGCTAAGGCAGTTACAGGTCATAGCAAATATCTAAAATTTTGTTGATTTGCCACATGAGATTTGCAATGTCGAAAATTCTAGCTTCAATGAAAATGAATGGTAGCATAACAAATTCTTCTAGGCCTACAAACGCACGTCTTCAGTGTAAGACAGAGGTTTTTTATTTCAACAGCTCAAAACTCAATTTGCTCAAATGTTGATAATAAATCTTGAATTCTTCTAGGCCTACAGTACGACGCAAAGAAAGGTGTGAGAATGGATTACAAACCAATGAGCCAAAAAAAAGAAAAAACACTTACGTTGATTATCAGTTCAACAGGAAGACCAAAAACACAGGCAATGTTGTTCTTCCTCTTCCTCTTCCTCTTCCTCTAGTTATTTTTTTTTTTTGGATGCAGAGTCTCTGTTGTACCCAAAGCAATAAAATCATATTTCCTTACAGGGGTGTTATTTTCGACCCGCTCTAATTTTTATAAAATATAAAAAATAAAACCAAAACCGAACTAAAATCGGTTCCAAACAGCCAATTTTGGTTCTGTTTAGTTTAATTTTGGTTTAATTTAGTTATTTTTTATTAAAAATAAAAAACTATATTTTTTTTGGGTTTTTTTAAACTTTCCAATAGGCTTTGTTTTGATTCGGTTTGTTTTTTTATTTTTTATTTTTTTAATTTGGTTTAATTTATTTTTAACTAAATCGGTTCGGTTTGTTGAAGTTTTTAGATTTCAGACTTTTAAAACTGAAACCGAAATTGAATCGAATCGAATATATTTTTTAAAATATTCTAATCAATTTAATCAATTTTTTTTATAGTTTTTTTAATTATTTTTTAATTTTCTCAATTTAATTAGTTTTTTAATTTTTTATTCACCTCTCTTTATTTTTAATTTACCAGTTAATATTTAGAGGATAATAACGAATATACTTTGATGAGTTAAAACTGGTTAAAAATTCTAAAATTCGATTGGTTTTATCATTCCTAATTATTTGGTGATTTAACAAGTCTAAAATAAATCACTCCATATCACAACTTAAATCATGTATAGGAATGATTTATTGGGCCTGTATTGGGTTAATTGAATTCAACCTCGATCGTAGATAAGGCCCATAAAAGAATTTATGATTATTATTTGGACAAGAAAAATTAATCGGACCTTTATTCGAGATGGAGTTTGTCGAAGAAGGAGATGGAGTTTGTCATCAACCGAATGTTGGAGTTTGAGAAAAGTCAATCGGACCTTAAAACATTTACAAGTCCAATTGACTTTTCTCAAACTCCAACATTCACTCCGAATTTGATTATCAACAAATTCCACCTCTTTCTTTTCTGTTGGTATAAATAAGCGGCAATATCAGCAGGTATGACAAGCATACTTTCTCGACAGTTTTTTTCGTTTCTTATAAATTATTTCCTAGTCTTCTCAAGCTTTATAGCATACATCACAGGAAAACCAGGGAGAATGGTGCTCGAGTTATCAAGGGTTTTATTCTTTCAATTCACGAATCTGTGTCCCGACTCTGGCATAGAGCACGACAATTAGAATCATAGCAGCTACCACCTCCCACCATGAACGAAGAAGAAGAGCTGGTCAACGCTAAGCAGGAAAAGGAATGGCAAAAGGTGCTTATAAGCACCTGCTTCACATCAGGACTTCAAATAGCCCTTTATTTTCACCAAATTACTGATTCCAAACTCGATTCCTTGCATTTAGTCTGTATCCTTGTTGCAATTCTCTTTTCTTGCTTCTTTGTTTGACATTTTATCAACCCCACCAAGTTTCCGAGGACATCCAAAGTGTTGGGTAAAGCTGCAGTTTTCCTGACAGCCACTGTGTTTTTCATCACCATTTCAATCCCATTCCACCCTGGTGTCAAGTGGGCTACTTGGATAATCTACGCCATTTCGTTGCTTGTTATTGCAATCTGCAATTTCTGCTACTAGACTCGAGCTTTACATGGCATATATTTTTTTCTGTCAGTGTTTGTATTTGTTCTTCGTAACAAGGCTTACATTTGCATGTTGGAAGCTGTTGAAATCCAGTGTAATCACGGATCACGGTGTTATATATAACCAGTGATCAATATAACATAATAAGGGTCATTCAAACTTTTTATGGGCTTGCATCTTTCGATTGGAGAATTTGATGGGCTAAGCCTAGGTAGGAGCCTAGATACGGCCTGATTATCTTATGTCTTGCCTGTTAAACTTCGTCTACAAATTAAATTAGGGCTAACAAAACCCATTGATTGACAAAATTCTTAGAGACCGTTTCTCAAATTTTATTTTACTTTTTTTAAAAAAAAAAATTATTTTTTTATATTTTTAGATTATTTTAATATGTTGATTTAAAAAATAATTTTTTAAAAATAAAAAAAATTATTTTAATATATTTCTAAATAAAAAATACTTTAAACTGCAATCGTTACCACAGTACCAAAGATTTAATTGTTATTGCCACATCGCTATTCTTAACCTTCAAAAACTTTATTTATTTATTTATTTATTTATTTTGATAAATCCTTCCAAACTGTAGTTATCTTATCTTTTTTAAATTAATGTAACTCAGTCGAGAGGCAGCATATTATAGGAGTCCAATCACTCATGGGAGGTTAAACTTAAAATATTAGGTATAGACCTAATCAATGAAGATGAGTCAATCATATTATAGGAGTCCAGTGCAATTAATTAGTAAGTCTTTACTCATTTTTAGCAATATCTATATTGTAAAACCTGAGAATAAAACTCAACCTAATATCTATCAACCACTTTCTTTCAATTAATCATTATATTTTTTTATTAAAAATATTATTTTAATATATTTTTAAATAAAAAATATTTAAAAAATTTACTAGACCAAACAGACCAACAAAGTGTGCCAAAGGAAGCTTCCTCGTTAATTATTATCAAAATCAGAAGTCAAGTCAAGATTGAACTTCTTTCAAATTTATCCTCTTTTCAATGATTACATAACAAGATGGTGATTGAGCTTATAAATTTAGGCAAGACAATCCAAATGCACTTGAGATTCGCAGCCACTTCTATCCCTTGAGTGTTTGGGATTACTTTTTAAAAACGTTTCTAAATAAATTTAAATTTTTTTTTATTTTGAAGTAATATATTTTTGATATTTTCAAATTATTTTAATATGTTGATTTTAAAAATAATTTTAAAAAAATATTATTAACTGAGTAAAAAACACTTTAAAAAGCAACCACAACCACACTCTCAAACATCCTCTGAAAAAACCTTGTAATCCTTTTTTTATTCAAGAAAAATATAAAAATAAAATTAAAAATAATTAAACTACGAGAATAGAGGAAAAATATCAGTAAATTTAAAGGGGCAGAAAATAAGTTAGTTTTAAAACCCAAAGCCAAAAATCAACAAGTCAACCTCCTTCAACTCTTTAACCACTCCTCATCGTTCCACTTTCCAGCCATGGATAAGAAGATCTGAGGAGTGAGAAGACTTGTTGCCCAAAAAACATTTGTCTTGCGTCGATGATGATTTACCTCCTGTAATGTTGACTCTATGGGAAAAGATGGAAAAAGCGTTATCGTTGCTTAAAGATTAAAAATTCTTTAGGAATCGGCCTGCAAAATCTCCCTTACCCTCACCTGTGCGTCCCAAATTCTACGCTTCTTGAATGTCTTCAACTGGAGGGTCGGAAAGGGCTTTCATGTCCAGAGCTTTTTGCTCGGGTATGGAATTGTGGATTTCCACAATGGACTTCAAATGTACGTTATTACAGACCGAGTGAATACGCACACATATCAGATGCCATCTCTTGTGGAGTAAGGGGTATTATTGCCTTTCCGGTCTTTGATTCTGCTGCACCCATGCATTGCCGTGCTGTGCTGGAGCTTGTGACCATGGAGGAGAAACAAGATTTTGATTTAGAGACGGAAAAGTTTTCCAGGCTCTCCAGGTTTGTTTTCATTACATATATTTTTTCAATCAGATTTTGGAATACGTTGAAAATACTACTCAATTTATTATCAGGATTTAGGAGAATAAGAAAGAGATGAAAGAAAGTAGCTTTCCTTAGCATATTGAGCTTGAAGTCAAAGTTATTGTTTTTTCTACTTTTGAAATCTCATAAAATGTGAATTTTCCCCTTAGCTTCATTTTCTGTGATCTCTGCGTTCGCATTTGCTAGTGTTTCTGAGGTGAAACAATCTTTAAGCTTTAAATTAGAGCTGATGAGGCATTCACTATTACAACTGCATGCATTAGCTTGAGTCCAAAATATTTCTGCCATTAAATTATATGTGCAAAGAGACATTGGTCTTGTTTAATGGTGTTATAAACTCTGTATAAGCCCAACTGTTTGCAGGCTGCGGATTTACGGATCAATTTACAACCTCGACTTCGTCCTGAGGTATTTATCAGGAGTACCTTATAGATTTTTCTATGCTAAATTAGGTTGTCTTCTGCTTTGTCTAATAGAATTTTTTTCCCAGTGTTTTTCAAGGGATCAAAGAGCTGAGTTAACAGAAATCGCTAATGTTACCAGATTGTATGCCAAACACACAGATTGCCACTTGCTCTGACATGGATTCCTTGGGATTATACCTGGGGAGCTGTTGATGATATTTCAAGATTGCGTGTCAGATTAGGTAATTCAATTTTTTTTATGGACATGTGAACTTTCTATAGAGCGTACAGCTTGTCATGCAGATGAGGAGATGCAAGGCTTTGTGCATTCTTGTGAGCAACTATTTCTGAACACAGGGCACGGTGCTGCTGGACAAGCCCATCGAACATATCTTCCTTCCTTTGAGCCTGATGTGAAGGAAAAGCATGTCAGCGAGTATCCTCGTGCTCATCACACTCGAAAGTATAATTTGAATGCTGCGGTTGCAATCGTGCTAAGGAGCACTGGTACTGGTTGTAGCTATATATTAGAGTTCTTTCTCCCTGTCCTCATGACAGATATTTTAGAGCAGCAAGATTTGGTTACAAACCTGAAGCTTAAACTACGGGAAACTTGTAAGAGCTTGAGAATGTTTTCAGAAGCACAATTAGTCGGGGAACAAGGTTCTAAAGCTAGTAAAAAGAATGCTAAAATGACACCTGCTCCAAATGCTGATGGTAATATGTTCACTGTATGTGCTAATAATAAAAGACGAAAGGTATCTGAAGTGTGGAAATGGTTCGACAAGGTTAAAGAAAAGAATGGTGTAGTATGGAGCATATGTAAAGGATGTCAAAAGAAGCATCCAGGGGAAAGCAAGAGGGGAACTTCAAATCTGCACAAGCACTTAAAACGGTGCAGTATGGGCCATATGTAAAGGATGCAAAAACAAGTATACAGGGGATAGCAAGAAGGGAACTTCAAATCTACCCAAACACTTAAAAAGTTGTTCAAAAAATAGACGGAGAGATGCAAAAACAAATATGTTTGTTCAATGGCGAAGAGAATGAAGTTATCTAGCATCACCTTCTAAGGACATCAGTTGTCTGACATCATATGATCCAGATTCTGATGATAAGTTCTGGGGATTCCGTGAGTGGCGTAAGCAGAAAGATGATGGTGATGTGGTTGATTCACAAAAACTTGATCTTAATCGGTATTTAGGAGAGCCTTTGGAAAACCTGGATAAGGTTTCAGATGTATTAGCTTGGTGGCGAGTCAGTTCTCCAAGATTTCCTACACTTGGTAAAATGGCTCGTGATTTCCTAGCGATTCCAATATCAGCTACTGTATCAAAGTCTTTTTTCAGTGGTGCAGTTGCTTTCAATGGTTTCAGGCCAGAGATCATATAGAGGCTTTAATATGCGGACAGGACTGGTTGGAAAGCCCTGAAAATAATTGAGTTCTTCACTGTCTACAGACAGGTGATTACAAAATGATTCTTCCCCCTAAATTTCTGAACATCGTTTTCCTGTTTTTTTTCCTACCATTATTTGTTAATGAAATTTGGCTGCAAAGTCGCACACTTCCCTTGTAATGAATATTAACAGGGTCATGATGGTGCAACGTTGATCAATTATAGTATCAATTTGTTTAACCAGATTGTTTTTTTAAGGTATTAGCATATGTCTTACGCGTTGACAACATGTGAACGTGATTGTTCTGTTGTAACTATAGTTTTCGTCACCTGAAATTCAATGGAGGGCACTGAACATGAAACCAATTTCGATAAAATGTTGGCATTTTATGGGATGATCATTTTTCTCAATTTGTTCTTGTCATCCATATTTGCAGGAGCAAGGAAGGGATTTCTGGTTCTTCACTGGTCTCATCTGACTCACTTGTGAAGCAAATGTCTAAATATCTGGTTGGTCCGTTTAGAGTGAGCAAACCTACCAGTCCAGAGGATTTGAAGTTAATCCAATAGGTCTTCGATTCTTCACTGAATGGGAGGTCAGAATTTTTTCTAAAAGTTCTTGTTTGCTTAGCTGAACGATTTTAAGCTTACCTGTTCTATACTTGTTTGTGCTAGTGAGATTGTTGTTCAATGCAATAATTATTATTTAACTCGGCGGGAATTATGCCCCATGAGACCATAGCCCTGGCTTAATGATAACGTCCTGTCTACATTCTTAGCTCATAGATACTACATAAAATGTTTGAATGGCCCATATTATGTTGTATTGATCAATGATTATACATAATAACGTGATTACACTGAATTTCAACATGCAAATACAAACATTAACAGGAAAAAATAATGTCATGTGACGCTGGTGTCTAGTAGCAGAAATTGCAGATTGCAATAACAAGCAACGAAATGGCATAGATTATCCAAGTAGCCCCCTTGAGACCAGGGGGGAATGGGATTGAAATGATGATGAAAAACACGGTGGCTGCCAGGAAAACTGCGACTTTACCCAACACTTTGGATGTCCTCGGAAACTTGGCAGGGTTGATAAAATGTGACACAAAGAGGCAAGAAAAGATAATTGCAACGAGGATACAGACTAAATGCAAGGAATCGAGTTTGGAATCAGTAATTTTGTGAAAATGAAGGGCTATTGAAAGTGCTGATGTGAAGCAGTTGCTTATAAGCGTATTTTGCCATTCCATTTCCTGCTTAGCATGGAACATATTGACCATCTCTTCTTCTTGGTTCATGGTGGGAGGTGGTAGCTGCTGTGATTCTAGTTGTCCTGCTCTATACCAGAGTCGGGACACAGATTCTGGAATTGAAAGAATGAAACCCTTGATAACTCGAGCACCATTCTCCATGGTTTTCCTGTACGCTATAAAGCTTGAGAAGACTAGGAAATAATTTATAAGAAACGAAAAAAACTGTCGGAATAATATGCTTATGATACCTTTATAAAAGTTTTTAATATCAAAAATAAATTAGTTAAAAAATATATTTTAATTTATTTTTAAATAAAAAAATACTTTAAAGAATAAATAGTAGCAGCAGTAAAGCTTCAAAGTCAACAAGTGGTAGAATGGAGAATGTAATAATGATGTACACAGAGAAAAGAACTAAGAAAATGGAGAAACGTAGAGAAACAATGGTAAATCCTCTCTCTTCTTCTTTTTTAGTTTTTTCACAGAAAGAAACAAATTAACTCAAAAGCTCAGAGAGAATTTGCACACCGGAAATAATGCAAAAAACCTTAAATTATCGTTGTAAAAAAGAAACAGATCGAGAATCACCTGAATATTCAGCTTTATATGCCAGAATACGTATGGTACACCGTCAGTGCAGTTCTTTCCTCAGCTCTTCATTAATTTGATCTTGGGTCTATTTTGTTTCACCAGGCTTTGTTGTTTGCTTTGTGGGGGTTTGAATATGAATACTGCTTGCAAGAATGGTGGCTTTATTTATACTCGAGGGGCTTGGGTCCCAGTGCTGGCTGGGAAGGAACGTGTCAACATTCTGAAGAGAAAACGCTGTTAAAAAGCGATACTGGATTCTTGGGTGCTGGTGGAGCCCGACTCTTTAGTCTTTTCTAGCATCTTTCGCTTTCACACCGTCAAGTAGTTATTTTTTAAATAATTTTTTATATTAAAATATATATAAATAATATTTTTTATTTTTTAAAAATTATTTTTAACAACAATAAATAAAAACGATTCAAAATATATAAAATATATTAAATTTTTGAATTTTTTGACAACGCGGTTCCACCGCGTTACCAAATTGTTTCTATCTCTCGAAAAGCAAAGAGATGAAAGAAAATCTTTGAGAAAATGCTGTTAAAAAGCGATACTGGATTCTTGAGTGCTAGTGGGGGCCGACTCTTTACTCTTTTATAGCCTCTCGCGCAAGACAGTTGAGGTTTAATTAGTTGTTAATCAAATAAAATTCCGGTTTAATTAATTTGGGTCTATTTTGTTTCACCAGAATTTTATTTTATTTTATTTTATTTTATTAAAATTCCGGTTTAAAATTTTTGGTAATTATAATATTTTCAAGAGAGTTTTTGTAATTATAATTGGTTCGTTTCTTTGAATTCTTGAAATTAATGTTAAGAAATGCGTTGTTGTGTTGAAAGTCTGTTAATTCTATGGCAATGCTTAGAGACCAACCTCCAGCTTGGTGTTTTTCCCATCAGTGCATTGCTGTGTTGAAAGTCTGTCAATTCCATGGGACATTGTCATATTAATTAATGCGGGGCCCATTATTTTGTATACATCCTTTCATTCTACCTCTTGAAAAGTAAAGCGATGAAAGAAAATCTGCATGCATCCTTTCATTCTCCATGGTTTTAGAGATGCGGGGCCCATTATTTTGTATACATCCTTTCATTCTACCTCTTGAAAAGTAAAGAGATGAAAGAAAATCTGCATGCATCCTTTCATTCTCCATGGTTTTCCTGTGGTAGGGTTAGTGTGGTTTGATAAAGTAATCAGAGTTCGTGAAAATTAGTGAACGTTGCATATTCTCTTTGAAGTCCTGAGTTAGTGAAAATGAGGCCCACCTAGAAAATGAAGCTCTCAAGATAGATATATCTATCTCTATGGCTTCACATGGGCACCACACACAAGATTGACCCGCCGTAGGATAGAAGGAAAGGCGTGGCTCATCTTCTATTGTCGAGGATGGCTATCATGGCTTACGTCGATTGACCTTCTCTGTTCTTATATAGCAAAAGGAAAGTGAATAAAAATGATTGACTTTAGCTCAAAGTAATAAAGAATTGAGTTGTTGGGCGACTGAGAATAATAATAACAACAACTTATTTGTTTTTATTTTTTTAATTTATTTTTCTAATATTTTCATATTATTTTAAAATATTTTTAAGTGAAAAATATTTTAAAAAATATTTTAAGTAAAAATATATTATTTTAAAGGTAAATATCAAGCTTGATATTTAAAAGAATATTAATAAAATAATATATATATATATATATTATTTTATTAATATTCTTTTAAATACCGGAAGTTTTTAATTGGTATGGTAATTTTTTTTTAAAAAAAACGTTAGAATTCTGGCTATGAATTTAAGTCACGTGGCTCTAAGAGTGGGAAGAATTAACAAATTTAGCGGGAAGAATGGCAAAACCAAAGTAACCATTTAACATATTTACAAATTACTAGACACGTGGCTTCACATTAACAACCTAAGTCGGTAGTCGAGGGGCTTGGGCTGTGTTAAACCGTGGTAGGGTATTTGGGCCCACGTGACGTTACTTTCAAATTTACAAATTTTGCCCCAGACTCGAGTATAAAACCACCCCCCCCCCCCACATCAACAAGAACCGCACCCCCCCCCCCCCCCCCAGCGCGAGGAGGAAAATCTCCCGTGCCTCCCCCCCTCTCCCCAAGCATCAACAAGACCTGCTCTTGCTCTCGCTCTCGCTCCTGGGCGTGAACAAGACCTGCTCTTGCTCTCGTGCTCCCCCCCTCCCCCCCCAAGCATCAACAAGACCTGCTCGTGCTCTCCCCCCCCCCCCCTCCAAGCATCAACAAGACCTGCTCTTGCTCTCGCCTTGGATTGAGAACAAGACCTGCTCTTGCACCCCCGCCCCCCCACCCCGGCGCGAGGAGAAAAATCTCCCGTGGTCCCCCCCCTCTCCCCAAGCAGACCTGCTCTTGCTCTCGCTCCCGCTCCTGGGCGTGAACAAGACCTGCTCTTGCTCTCCGC
>Ga0325404_1003679_pt1 | contig 16350 bp, 8 predicted proteins | sample PopdelMetagenome_18_FD_205664 | JGI IMG/M metagenome (GOLD analysis project Ga0325404, IMG submission 205664) | Populus deltoides microbial communities from Bellville, Georgia, United States - Xylem-Control-R1 | ecosystem: Host-associated > Plants > Phyllosphere > Stem > Wood/Secondary xylem... | reverse complement strand
GCGGTAAGCATTGGTCGTTATTGAATTATGTCGTTTATGTATAAATTAAAACTATTTTTTTTTAATCTCAAATTAAGATTTAAAGATAAATTCCAAATTAATTTGGTGCATTTAAGAAATACTATCTCAAAATTCAAATATAAAAAGTCAAAGAAGCAAGTAAATCTCCTTTTAATAAGACAAAAAAAAAATCTAAACTACGATTAATGAGTTCTAATCTAATAACAAAAGTAAAACCTTTGTACGTTTATCCCACTGATCATAATAATAGAAGTACAAATCTTGGAGGTTTAGCCCGTTGATAAGTAATTAAATCACCAAAGGTTAGTGCGATAAATAATTAATTAAATCCTCGTCTATTCTTAAATCTCATAAATAAGACATTATATATATTTTGTTGAGCTAATTAAACTATGAATTCAATATGTGAAAACACAACTACGTACGTACATGACAACCACATTTTTCTTCTGAAGAAAAGATTGCAAGTTCGACAATTTCTTACATCACAAAAACTTGAGATTGGATTTCACTAATCCATCCTTTGTAATTAAAAGAATTTATTATGAATTGGAAAAATAAATAAATTAAGATATGCATTTGCTCCCATTTTAGCTCCCAATCTGAAATATCTCCAAAACCCCCTTTTCATTTAGTGATATCAAACCAAATATGAACTGGGTTTTGAAGGTTTTTTTTTTTGTCAATCATCACCAAATAACCCTCTAATGTCTCCGATCGAACTTTTGAGCAACTAGGTCCCTCTTTCTTCAAGTCTCCTCCAGCTTTTCATCTTTCACGTATGCTTCGATCATAAATGAATCATACGAATTTGAGTTAACAGGGCCCTCATTTTTCCTTTCTTTACAAGAAAAAGAGAGAGAGAGAGAGAGAGATTCGAAATGGAAAGAAAAAGGAAGTTTATGGACACCTTGGCATCCAGATAAACTATTATTTTCTCCTTTAGTTAGCGAGTCAACCAGCAACGAAAAGCACACATTAGTGTTAAACAACTACAAATAATTTTTTTAAGAAAAAAGAAGCAGGCACTGTTCTAAAGCTATACGTACATTTTACTCCCTTTTACAACTAGGACAGCACCTTATATGGATATAGATGTTAATGTATTATACTCTTATGTCTTCTTCTTCTTGAGTTGTTGGATCATTCTGTATAAATGTAATTTATATATATATATATATATATATATATATATATATATATATATATCACTTCCATTGCATTATTGCATACAATGAAGATTATTGAGGGTTTTCTGTATGATTGACAATTGACATTATAGTACGTATGACAGGATTTAGAGCTGTGGTTGCTTGACAGATGGTTTATTAATGAAAAACATTAAGTTTATGATCGAATAGGATTGGCATATTGATGATTTAATTATTAGACTTTTATGAATAATTTTATTGTATATGCTTTTTATAATTCTTACATATAGAAGACACGTTATAAAACATATGATATTTCTAGTTGCAAATTTAAATGATTATATGAAGATTAATTTTGTGAAGAACTTCTATTCTTAAATATTTTTAAATTGTCCGAGCAATGTTAAAAATAAAAAATTAACATCCAGACGTGATTAAAGATAACATTGTGTATAGAGCTAACAATTTTTTTACATATGCATTTGATAGGAATTGTCAGTTTTAGAACTGCAGCTTTTGGTTTGTACGTAAATTAGCAATATATAAAAACTTTTTTGTTCTTTTTTTTTTTTTTGGAGGATGCAATACAAACTATTGAACATTAAGAATTGCAATTTTTGTTTTGTTTTTTCCCCTATTAGATAAATAATAATTGGTCTAGTGAGCAATCTCTTTTCTCCATTAAATTATTTCCTCTTATAAAGAAGTTTACATTATATAAATGAGAAATTAGACTATATATATTCATAATTTAAAAGATAGAAATTCACGCGATTAGTGACCGATGCTCGAAGCAATTCGAGGGTTTGTAAGTCGTGTCTTTTCAATTCGAGTGGTGGTCAAGGTTTGTGCACTTGCTTTTGAGTGTAAACCCTGGAAGCGTGTTCATCCACGGTTATTTTTTGCAATTGTATATTTCATTGCTAATAATATATATTTGATACAGCTCAAAATCCATTTTCATATGATTTTGCGTTCTTTTAGAAGTATCATATGCATTAAAAGGAACTTTGCCTTTCAATTAAAAATATCCAGAGAATTTCGAGTATATATCTTCTGCTTCAAAAAGCTGCCAGGAACCATCTCTTCAGGTTCACGGGGGTGTGTTTTTATTGAAACAGAAAGCACTAAAAGGCCAAAAAATTACGCGTTTTTATGTGTTAAAACCTCCTGTTTACATTTTCAAGATGCCTTTTCATTTCCCTTTGCTTGCGAGGCTTCCTTTTGTGTAACGCAAACAACTTGTTTCTCTTTTGCTTTTCGCAATTACATTTCTCCCTTTCTTGTCTTTTTTTCCAGTATTTATTTGTTGTCTATTCTCCTTTAAGGTGAGAAACTCTTGAACATTGAGTTAGCACTCTCAAACTTCTTGCTAATCGTTAATTGCTCTCTCCTGATCATTCGTCATCAATGGAGTGCAAGCTACTAAATGTTGCTTTTGCTTCTATTTCAAGCCTCAAGACCCCAAGTTCTCTACCACCTCATTCGTATCTCGCCCATCATCAACCAAGCACCCTCAAATTTCTCCAGTCAAAATCTGGAGCTAATGGGCATCATCCTCTTCATGCCTCTTCATCTTTTCGCACAAGGTAACCAGCAAAATATAAATGCTTCATGTATACATATTTAACGTTGTAGGTTACTTGTTATGGATGCTGGTAATACAATGCCCATCTGTTCTTACAGCAGTAAAAAATGATGCCTGTTCAAAGTCAAAGCATTGTTTCACATTGCTTTTACTTTTAAGTTAACTACTTGGAGAAGGATCTTCTAGAGGTTACAATCTATTCATGACTTAATTAGCTTCAAAGAGTTATGAGGGTCTCAAGAAAAAGCTTTGTCGTGCCTTAAAAAATCTGTTTGCGGACTTCTTGAGCATATCCTTGTTGTGGACAACGGACATTGTAGCAAAGCAATGATATGTGATGGCCTAACATGTGAAGAGATGCATGGGACCGCTGATACTCATTGGGATAGTCTTTGTGATTATGCTAGTTTGCTATTTCTTGAATTCCTTGGATGCTCAAGTATTGTGGGATTTTACTAAATAATTGATTAGTTGCAGAGAAATCACATAAAATTGAGTTCAACATGATTAATTTGTTAGAAAACCAAGAACGCTCCAGTTCTTGCATATGTGATTTTAAACTGTTGTCACTATTTCCTTGCCATGTAGATATGCTAAAGAAAGGGTGGACGGCAGCCAGACCTTGACTCTGGATGCGATAAGGAAGTCTTTAATTTTGCAGGAAGACAGTATAATTTTCAACCTTTTGCTCAGAGCGCAGTATGCTTACAATGCAAACACTTATAACGATGGTGCTCTATGTATCGGAAGTTTCCATGGGTCTTTGGTCAAGTTCATTGTAAAAGAAACCGAAAGGCTCCATTCTCAGGTATATTTATAAGAGAAAATACTATAACAATCATGAATCCTCGGATTTTATGTCTTTGCTTTTACATTAGGCGGGGCGGTATAGAAGTCCAGATGAGCACCCGTTCTTCCCAGAAAATTTACCTCACTCAATGCTGCTTCCGTCGCAGTATCCAAAGGTGAGAAATATTCTGTTGCTTAAATTTTTTGCACTGTTCCTTGTTGTGAGGTTGTAACCTTAGTTATAAGACGTGTCCTAGCAGGTTAACTTGTGACTTGTCAATTTGAGGCCTGGTCGGGGCTAGTTCCGTGAAAAAAAACCTGTTTTTACCAAAATAACACTGTTCCCAGCTCTTTTTCATAAAAATAAAATAGTTAAAGGTTTGTCAATCCCCGACCCGCGATCCAAATCTCAGGCCAGGTTGACCTCCGGGTTAGGTCTTATAAGCCTGATTTATGATTGATGGTGAGGTTTTACAACTTCAGAGTTAATAGATTTATGTGCTTATGCTTACTAATGACCTGTGAGATTGAATAACCTTTTATTCAGTCTGTTGTGATAAATTTTACCATCTGTCTGCTAATTTATTAAACAGCTCAACGTAGCCTTAGAACCAATATCTTTAGCTATATTTGTCATCATTAGCACTTTGGGATTCAAATTTGTAGGATGAAAGTTGGTTGTTTAATTGGAACAAATTCCATCAATTTGGCCCCCCTGCTGATTTCACCATCATTTCCAAGTGGAATTAGGATCAGTTGTAAAACTTACAAGTTAAAACGCATTAGGTATTTCAAAATAAATGAGAAGTACAGATTAATTTGGCTGCCGAAGGTAAAATTTTGCTCTGAAACTGTTTTCTGCATAGTATTGAAATTATCCAATTATTAATTTAGTGTTGTAATAATATATGCACTTTCTTAAACCTGGATTATCCCTGGGATAGGCTTGATCGGCACATTTTATCCTTTCCTCACAAATTTCTTTAATAGAATCTACTGTATCTCAAGTGACAATTGTGTGGCTTCTAGTTTTGTCTAGTTGAATTCAGTGAGTTGCAATTTCTTTCTAAAATAAGATACTGAGTTACTTCTATGTCGACTGATTTGGGATGTCTACTGATGTGACATTAGGTTTTGCATCCTTGTGCTGACTCAATTAATATCAACAAAAAGGTATGGAATATGTATTTTACGGATCTTCTTCCAAAATTGGCCAAAGCTGGAGATGATGACAATTGTGGATCTGCTGCTGTTTGCGACACAGTTTGCTTGCAGGTGTGCTATTGGGACTGATACTTTTACTTCATTACAGATAGCATCCTAACTGAATGGTACTATGATACTATTCAATGGTGTTAAGATGCTATCCATTGGATCTCTGTAAATGATCCCCTTCACTGCCACGAGTGTACCAAGCAGACCCTTATGAATGCTATGTGCCATGTGGATTTATACTCAACTATTTGCTAGTAGATAACAACCGGGTGGTTTCTGAAGAAAGTATAGGTGTGAAATCTCATATTTGTTTCTACTATATATTGGACTCTTGATGCAGGCTCTGTCACGGAGAATTCACTATGGAAAATTTGTGGCCGAGGCTAAATTTCAGGAATCCACTGCTGAATACGAGGCTGCTATCAAAGTGCAGGTAAAGCTGCGTATATACTTGTGTCCTGATTTATTCCTCTGGATGCACCCTGCGATTCGTCGATATAAAGATGAACTTCTCACATTATCATCCTGTCCTTATGCGTTGTGGTTATTGTAGGATCGGGCTAGACTCATGGAGTTGTTGACGTATGAAACTGTGGAAGCAGCTGTTAAGAAGAGAGTAGAAATGAAAACAAGAAAATATGGCCAAGAGGGAAGAATCACCCAGCAGGAAGACGCAGCCGATCCCATATATAAAGTAGAGCCACATTTAGTTGCCCAACTTTACGAGGATTGGATTATGCCTCTGACAAAAGAAGTTGAGGTTGAATACTTGTTGAGAAGGCTTGACTAATCCGAGGCCATGCGTGTTTGTTGTTTCACGATATTGATATTTCTAGCATGTCCTCTTAATGTCAAGGTGCAACATATATAGAACTTCTGGTGATGAAATAAATAATTGAAGTTCAAACAAGAATGGTTGTCCAGTATGACTATACAAAGTTTACTATAACACGATATTCCAGTAATGTCATGAATGGTTATGGAATCTGTAAAGGCCTTCAAACACTTTCATGACACCTCTTGTGAATTTTTTTTAACATAATATAAAAAAGCAGTATTGATTATTTGTTTCTCTTCTCTTTGAATTTTGGCGATGGTTTCCTTTTCCTTCTGTTATTTTGGAGATGAAAATGCTTTCTAAACACACTCATTCCTTCAGCATATTAGGCTTCTTGTAAACACTCAGAAAGTTAGTATACAAACAGCAAAAACTGGTTCAGGCAGCTTGGCTGGTTTATAAAGTTGAACATTTTATTACTACCTAACCTATCATGTGCATTTTTAAAGACTAGGTTTCAGCAAGGCTATGCCAACCAGTCAATATATTTTATTCTTTGTCATCTTTTTCTTAAGTAATTAAATTCTTTACTGATGTGTTTTGTACACATTTAATTGTACAAATGATGCTGATGTATGAACTGGGCAAGATTTGTGGCATGTTGTGCATGGATATTCTTTATATTGGTGTTTGGTTTAGTTCTGTATGTGTTAAGATGTTTATTCCTTACAAACGTTTGTGATATTTTGTTCAAATAACGTGGCTTTTTGTGCTTTCTGTGACTCTTTGTTTCCTCTTCAAGACTCTGTTCTCCGCACTTCTCAATGCATGTTAGTTTCTTTGATTCATGGGCTTTGTCTGGGGGTAATCTAATTAGGGTGCTTCTTGGTTTCTTTGAAGTTTGGAATGTGTATCTTGTTGATTTCTATGTGTATGTATGAGTGAGTCTCGTATTTTTCTTTTTCTCTCTTTGTTTTTTTTCTTTTACATTTTCCGTAATTTGCTTAGGGTTTGCACGATTTGATGTTTTTAAGTAGCGGTCTCAGATCGTAGTTCATTATCGCAGCAACCTTTTAGAAGCAGAAACAGAAGCATACAACATCCACCATACCCTTTCTTTCTGAAAGGGAAGTTAAATAGCATTCAAGTCCACATTTCATTCTTGGCATTCGGAGCTAAGACACGTCTATAATAATGATGCCTTTGGTGAGCCACAACATACCATTTCTGATCGTGGTTCATAATTGTGCTAAACAACATGCCATCCTTTCTTTTGTTTGCGTTTAAAGTTCCAAATAATGTCCCATGGTTTGGTCATGAATCATAACATAAATAAATTTTGCAGTTTCTCAAACATGAAATATTATCAAATCTGGGCATTCAAACTTTTACTTTACAGGAGATTCCAGTCATGTTCCGAGCAGTAATCAAATCTGTATACCAGCGCCATCAAACTCTCTGTTTGTGGTAGCATCAATTTGAATTTTAAACCTTATGAACCAGATATGAATATGTTTGAAATCCATTTGCATCTAAAAAGAAAACAAAGGAAGGAAAGATAGAAGATAACGCGCCAAAATTCCAAGAGAAGAGAAACAAACAATCAAATATCTTTTCTGTTGATAAAAGTTCAAAATTCAATAAAGATGTCACGTAGATCAGAGACCAAACTTGAGAACATTCATTCCGAACCATAAATGTATATAAAAAAGGTGGTATGATTCTTGGTATAATTATGAATCAAGATGACAAAAAGTATGTTTTGGCACATCAAGGATGTTGCTATTATTGATGTGCCTTTGCTCCAAAGGGCAAGTTAAAGAAGTTTATGGGCGACCCTTGGGCAGATTAGTCCATCTGCACCGCCTTTCCTAATATTTGTTGAGAAGGCTGGACTAATGCCAGGTCATGTATGCTTCTTCCTTTTTAAGACTTCATTTGCAGACAGCTTTGGATAATTATAAATTTCTAATATTTTGTTATATGTTATTGTCCATCTTTCGTTGCTATAAGTTTTCTTCGCTAGCTCTTAAACAACAAGGACACTGCCACTGATGAAGTACTGCCTGGTGACCCCGCAAGAGGTAAACTGCATGGCATCATCTCTCATTGGAATGATTTTGCCGAAAAGAAAGTTGTCATTGTCGACTTATGAGCTGGAAAAATCGTGGGTTTAGGCCCACCATGTTCCATTGCTTTTTTAAATTGTCTGGTATAAACAGATGCGTGGACATGAAGCAGCCGATGAGAGATAAAAATTTGAAGACTTCTCATCAGTATTTGCTACAGGGTATCAATCAACGTCATTTCTAACAGTTTAGTAGGCAGTTTCCTTCATAGTATTAGGGCCCCTGTTATCTGCATTTTACCACACTCTGTATGGCAAATTCAGTGATTCTTCCTTTTATTGTCAGCCTTGTTTTAGAAGCATACCAAAATTTGGCTGATTTTTTGCTTTCAAACATTTTGCCTGACTTTGCATGGAAGAAAGATTCGATTGTAACTTCTATGTATTTTCTGGCATGCTGTATCTGTCGTTGTAAATTATGAACTGTATGCTTTGTAATCCAATGCGAAACTGGGTGGCAAATTCTGCCATTGAAATCGAAATTACACACTGAGAAGTTTTGATGCCTGCTGTAAATGACTTAAGAATCTACATCTGAGTTTTAGCGTTAGGAAATCTATCTTTGAAAAATTTAAATAAAAAGTTTAGCTTGTAGAGCTTGAAAGATATTTAATTTGATATGTTCGTATTCATGCAAACACACAAGCACGCACTCAACAACGAAAAAAAAATACAGAAAAACAGGGAGAGCAGAACCTCACCCCTTTCCTCAAATTTACAGAAACACCCTCAATTAAAATTGAAAACAAGGTGCCTCGAGAACTGTGAGGCGCCGCTTTTTTTCAAGTGTGAAGCTGCCTTTATTTTCTTTTTGGTCTGTCCCTTTGCTTTCAGATTTTAGCCAGAAAAGTGATCCCTCTCCTTTCCTTTTTGCTATTTCCAGTTTTTCACACCCCTCTCTCTCTCACACAATTCTCAAGTCTCAACAACAGGGAGAGTGAGTGCTTAGTACGAGAGAGAGAGAGAGAGAGAGAGAGAGAGAGAGAGAGAGAGAGAAGGGCAATGGAGAGAGCATTAACAAAAGTGAATAGCTTGAAAGTTGGGAGCTTATGGATCTCAAAGAAAGCAAAAGAAGAGTTCTCTAACATTACTGAAGACCTCAATGTAATTATGGCTGTACTCTGTAGTCTATTCTTCTTCTTCTTCTTTTACTTTATGTTTGTTTAATGATGGTTCTTGTCTCTTCCTGTCTTCTCTTGCCTTGTCCATACCCTTATTCAGTATGCCTTCTGTTTTGGGTGATTTTGGTGTAATGTGGGTTGATCGGAAGATGCCCATTTTATGATTTGTGCTAATTTTAAATGGATCTGTTGATTTTCATGGAAATAGGAGTCCATTCGGAGATGGGTTTTTCAATTAGTAAACGATTGTGCCGTGGTGGGAATATTGTGTGTGAATGGAAATGCTATTTTTTTTTTACTTTGTATTGGATCTAAGGGTTTCAAAAACTTAAAATGTTACGTTTTAAGCTTCTTTTTTCTGGGATTTACTTGAAGAAAATAAAAGGAGAAGATATGAATTGAAGGAGACACAGTTTGAGTTTCTTGTTTGAAATTGTTGTGTTTGAATCAATGGAAGTTGAAACTTACCTGTTAGAAAGGAATTTTAGGATTTCACATATAACTCTTGTCTTGTCAATTGAAGTTTCTTTTACATATAGGGTAATTTTGCTTTGCTGTGAAATATGTTTTGTACGTAGAGTAAATTCACGCTTGCTTGTGGTTGCAGACTTTCTCAACTACTGTTGAAGAGAAGGCAAAATGGGTTTTCAACAAGCTGAAAGGTAGGGATGATGTGTTATCTACTTTGATTATCTAAGGAAATGATTGATTATGAACCATGTCTGTATTTGTGCAACAATGATATTTAACATGCCACTGGATTTTTCTTTCAACGTCTTTGATATTCGTTTTCTTCCTCATCCCTGATTTCATTACATACAAGGTATTGCATTCATTTATCTGCATAGCTGTTGCGATGCAATTGAGATGATAACATGCTGTCGTATGTAGATTAGAACTCTGTAATAATGTTCTGAAGGCGGAATCTTTCATCATTTGTATGCCACTGGCTCCATTTGGTGATTGTTGTTTTGCTTTTTCAAAGAAAGTTTTATAAATAACCAAGAGATTGGGTCAACAATGATACATTTTCCTCATTCTGATGCCCATATTGTTTTCCCTGTTCGAATTCTTTCGACCCGTTGCTTTTGTACTAAATTGCTCTACACATCACACACTTTAGTGAATGTTTTACCACCTCTTTCTCATCTTTAATGTGTTATTCCTATGGATATTTCCATTTTGATCCTAGAATTGGGCTCCTGAAACTATTTAAAAGCAATTCAGGGCTTCATTTCTTCAATTTACTTGTGATTAATTAATTTGGGTTTGTTAACAAGGACAACATTTTTTGAAAGATTCTTTCATTTTCGAAGCCATGTCCCGTATACCAGATGCTTACATTTATGCTGCTTCTTTCTGTAGGAAAGCCACTAAAAAGCTTGCCTGATCTCCTCCGAGAATACAACTTGCCACCGGGTCTCTTCCCCCAGAACATAACCTGTTATGAATTCGACGAAACAAAGGCCAAGCTGATTGTGTACTTGCCTTCTGCATGTGAGATCAGCTTCAAGGACTCTTCTGTAATTAGGTATGCAACTCGAGTAAAGGCAATCCTTGTGAGGGGAAAGCTCACGGTTATAGAGGGAATGAAGACAAAGGTACTAGTATGGGTTAAGGTTACAAGCGTGGCAGTGGAGGGCTTCAAGTCTGATAAGGTGTGGTTTACAGCTGGTGTCAAGAAGTCTAGGCCTAGAATTGCATATGATGTGCCACAGACTGCTATCAGGGTAGAGGAATTTTGAACCGGGGATATGGAATATTATCATCTTCATCAATGGTTAATGTTCGTTTTTTAGTAATTTTTTAGCACATTAAGCATAGCACGTGCTTTGTAGTCACAATAGAAAAATCTCTTGGTATGGATGTAATTTTCGAAATCCAATTGCCTCTATATTACGCAATTCAATGAGTTTGCGGTTTTGCACTCACTATTATTAGCGTTTTTGCGTTCGTGCATTTGGTGGAAGAAGGATCGTTGAGAGCCATCCATGTATGGAAACCACAAAATAAAACAACGTCCTGCTTCTCCACGGACAAATTGAGATCCAATCGTGCTGGCAACTTGTCAAAACTACTAACAAATGTCACCACGTCGTTTCAGTTGACATAAATAATCCACAAAGAGAAAACAGATATTCCACAATTCATCATTGAATACACTCTCAGAGCTGGTGTAAAAAAAAATTAAACAGTTTTGACATGGCAGAAAAGCGGTGCTGTCATAGCAAAAGGCAGACATTTGCTTTTGAGGATATCAGGACGGTTGATGTGGACTTATACATGCACAACCGGCCTCCATTTACGGTCTGAAGTTCTATGCGCAGCATTGCCACCTGTGCAATCATAAAAATACAATGCTGAACTTTCGATACAGTGAACCTGCTTCTGTATTGACCTTTCATCTTGGAAAGAGAAACACTAAGCATTCAAACATGTTATGCACATAACTGTTAACACAGAGACATGCCGGCAGTTGAAAAGGTTGCCTTTGGCTTCGGAATTTTCTATTGGTAAAAGTGATCGTACAAAATGGACACCAGGAATTCTCACGCTATACTGCAAAAATAATATCATGTATCACAGAAAAATATTGAAGAATTGATCTTCTCTATAAAAGATTGAATTGTTAACTTGTCACTCCATCTGGTGATCCCAGCTTTTCTCGTATGCCTAGGGTCTATCAAATCAGTGATGTATCTGCACTTCATCCTTGAACTATCTCATATATTGATATAATATTCTCTATGCTCAGCAGGAATATAATGCACCATTCCAAAAGATCAGATCGTCTGTTTTGGATAACTTCTTGAAGGAAATGAATGTTGTGCTGCAAGAGGAGAGAAATGGGGTGAGAGAGCAGCTCCAGATAAATATATCACAATAACTATCACGACAGATTCTGAAAAGTGAAATGTGGGAGTTGTGCTCATGGAGATTATCGAGCAATTGAAAATGAAGTCTCTGATCTACTACTTCCAGTCCAACTCTAATATTTAGGACGAAACCTGAAAAAATCCTGAAACACACTACAAATCAATCAACTGTTTACTCTCTCTAAAGATGTCTGCTTGTTTAAATTTCTACATTTTGTGAAATATTTCAAGCATCCTCTAATTCATGCAAGTGCTTCCTCCAGCAAGCACCACAGATTATCAGCTCTTTCAAGCCTAAATCTCTATGAACACTATCACTAAAATAACCATACAAGTAACTGTCTAAAATTCAGTAATAACCAAAAGCCATTATATTCATTTATAGGTCCAATAAAAGCAGACACATACCTCTACAAATTTTAATTTGAAATCCAAATTTCCAAAGCGTTGAGTAACTTCATACTCCTCCCTGAGGTACTCATATATTTGAGCATATTTTGCATCCCTCCAAGCAATTTCAGATCTGGACAGTGAAAGAACAGAGTTGGTAAAGGCTGCAAAATGCACATTAAAAGATCACAGCATATATTGAGCTTTTCAATTTTACAATTTCGTTCTTGTTGACCTGTAATTGCTGTCTTTTCTAAGTGAGGCTTGCCTTAACACTTCTTCTTAGAAAAAGGAGTCTACACTTTTAATAAGCTAAAATGAGATTCTGTGAGGAACTGAAAAATCTAACAAGGCTGAATCAAACACCCAATCACTCTCATAATAACAGACTAGTTTGACAAGGAAGTTCAGGCCAACTTATTGAACAGAACTAAAGAACATCAATAGTTTATATGCTCCATGGAATCAAACAAGGCTGAAGCACGTGCACAATCACTCTCATAATACCAGACTAGTCTGACAAGGATGTTAAGGCCAACTTACGGAACAGGACTAAAGAACATCAATAGTTTATATGCTCCATGGAATCATCATTGTCTGAAGCAACAACCAATGGATCCCATGCAGAAATCCTCTAAGATAAGCAAATTTATTCAGATGCAGGGTGCATTTCCAAAAATTTCCGACAACCCTACCCAAGAAAAAGAAAATTCTTTTTTTAAAATGTTTCTTGCTCGTTAAGTTTTTCATGCTTCAATCAGTTGGCTTATTACCATGAGCTTCTTATAGACTGACAAAGGTAGAGAAATGTCACCAAAACCTAAAAGGTTCTTCACTGCATGCTTAACGATATGATCTTACTGAAATTTCCTAAAAGCACATGGTTTTACATCTAAAATGGAAATTCGATCATAGAATACGTGAAAGAGACCATTTGAATCTATCATATGCAAAGAGAAATTAAACAAGCAATAGTAACAATGGATTACCTCTCAAAAAGACCAACTTTAAGAATCACATCAGCTAGATTTGAATTAGCCTTCCCAACAAGTTGAAGGAGCTTTTTCCTATCCATTGAGAAAGTCCCAGTTTTTTCCATTGCACGATTTATGCCAGCAAACTCTTCAACCATTCCATCAACCTTAGAGAGAGAGAGAGAGAGAGAAGATTAACAGTTCACATTCTATTTAAACTTCCGAAAAAAATGGCATCCTGTTTCATATTGTGCTAGCCATTTTTCGATAATAAATAAAAATGTGCCAGAAGTTGAATCCTGACATCAAAATGATTAAAGCTTCAATATTTGAAACCTGCCAAAGTGTATTATGATTCAAGGAGAATTTAATGCCTTCTTCTCATACATAGGTTTCAATATTGCACCATAAATAAAGTATTTGAACATGATATTACCTGTGAAACAAAATAGTCCAAAGCAATACTTTGCCCAAGCACACTTCCAATAATGCGAATACTATCAGTGTCTAAAGTTTTGAGGACAATGTAATCGAGGCCTCCCTTCATATCCTCATCCAAAAGTGGTTTCTCTTTTATGGCATAATCTAATAAAAGACGAAATCAAGGTCAAAACAAGAAAATCATTCATGTATTCAAAACTTATCAAGTTCAAGTGGTTAAAGAACAAATTATGGGGCCGACTCAAATTTGGAAAAACTGAGAGAAAAATAAAACCATGAGAGTTCAACTCAACTCAACCAGCCCCAGTCCAAAACTAGTTGGCATTGGTTATATAGATTATGGTAACTGTCCTAAACGCAATCCTCATCTCAATCATTAAAGCACAAAAAAAAATGTTTGCACAAAATCACAAGATGTTAAATATATCTACTAAACAGGACAAATGAACCAAGTTTCCTGTTCGAATAAAACAAGATATAGGATCTTCTCAGAGAAATGTACCATCTTTCCTCATCTCGGAGAGCAATCCAGAAGTATGCCTCCTTACCATTTCCAGGTACCTTTCAACTTCAGGATCCTCAATATTAAATAGAACAGCAGATCCATATTGGAATACAACCATGTAGCGGCAGCTGATATACTCTCTTATTCCAAGTGCCTGAATTAAAAGTCACATGTTATAAGATGACAGTCAAACCAATCACCTTGAAAACTACAAAAATGAAAGGTTTTTTTGCTGGAATCAGGATCTGATCTTAAGCATACATGATCCCCACGAATTTTATCCATATGCGCAAGGAGGTAGGATGTTTGGAACAATTACAAAGCTCAAAAAATCACAAATAAAGTAGGAAAATGTCACAAAAAAAAAGATATAATTGTTTTCGATCATCTTACACTAATATCTGAAGAGAAATCGAAAAATTTGAGGACAACATAATTCGTTGAGCGAGAGGTAGGAGGAACAACATAGCTTAAATTCTCTGCTTGCATGCTCTTCAAATTAATACTGCCAAAACCATGAATCTGATAAAACCAAACCATCAAGGGGAAAAAAACAGAACCACAAAGGTAGAAAAAGGAAAACACAGAGCATGGAGAAGACAGCACGAAACGAACAGAAGAAAGACTCTTGCATTAAAAGAATAAATGCCAGCAAAAGTAAACGTAAATAATTAAAATCGTCACCTTTTAATGAGCAAACAGCCAATACAACAAACACTGTCTCTATCTCGACAACATTTTACTAGCGTCAAAAAGGTCACTCGGCAAGAGAAAAGAAAATCCTTCAAAAGAAGTTGCTCAAATTATGCATGCAAACACAATAACCAACCAATTTGAGTCAATAGAAAACCACCCAAAAAATAATTAATTAAATACGCATAAAACCCTACAGCAAAAATACACATTTCAAAAAACACAGAACAAACGAAACCCATTAAGGAAAAGAAAAGCAAAGGAAAAAAATTGAAGTGGCAGACCTGGTACAAAGGAAGTATGCTTTAACAGGGATCTTTCCAGATTCTTCATCTTCTTTAGGTCCCAGATCATAATTAATAGCCAAATCATGAGACCCAGATTCAATTTCATTACTGTAAACCGAAACCCGAGAAGGGATTGCAGAAAATGACCTGAATTTGAAGCCACAAACAGTTTGGGTTAAAGGGTGTGAGTGATAAATAGGTCTGGGAAGATTAGGTGAAAGAAATTTAAAAGCTTTTGTGGTTATGTGGTTAAGGAGAAGAGAAGCAGTAGCTCTCCACCTGCTGCCCATTCACTTTGGAAAGGAAAGTTTTTTTAGGGCTAGCAGTTTTTTTTTTTTTTAGCTTGGGAAGTAAAAGACTATGATGCGATCCATGCCCTCTTCTTGTCTTCCCCGTTTCTTGGCTGTGGCTGCGCCACCACTTCTCCACTTCTCTTGTTTGTCAACAAGTATTGCGCTTTTTTTAACATACTATACATGGGCAATGCTCCACCGTGTCTGTGTTGTTATTTTATTGAATTATATTTAGATGTCGTCATCGTGTTATTAAAAAAAACTGTGGTTCATGTTATAGCCGTGATGGGTGTAAAAAGCTAGTTTTCTTTGAATTATATGGAAAAAAATAGACAACGATAAACGAGCGAGAATTAAAAGAATTATGATAACTTGAAATTAAAAAAAAGTACGATAACTTAGAATAAAAAAAAAAAGATGTTAAATTTTCAATTGATTAAATATAAAATAATGAAATTAAATTAAAAAATAAAAATAATTAATTTGAATCTAGTTAATATAATAAATATGTAACTTGAACAATAAATGACGGGTTAATCCATGTTAACTTGTCAAACTCTTATCTTAAGTCATAAAAATTAAACGATTCATAATAAAAAAATAAAAATTAAAAATAAATTAAAAAACAGTTATGAATTTTTAATAAGAGAATGAAATTAAAATAAAAAAATTAACAAAAAAGCAAAAAAACTCAAAATAATAACCATGATTTTGAATTGAATAATAAAATTAATAATTAATAAAAATTTTACAGAAAAAACAACAAAAAATAAAAAAATAATGATTAAATTAAAAAAAATAACATGTGACAAGTTGTGATTAGATTATGAGATTTAACACAGATAAAATTTTTATAAAAAAATATTAACAATGAAAATAAAAAATTAAAAAATTAAAATTAAAATTAAAATTGAATTATCAATAACAAAAAAAAATTAAACTATAATTTTAACAAGAAAAAAAAAACCTCACCAATAATAAACTATCCCGTCGTCATCAACATCCATTGCATTAACAAAAAATAGGATGTGAGGAAGCTTAGTAGAAGTAGGGGTGAACAAAAAAATCGATAAATCAAGAAAACCAGAAAAAAAAATAAT
>Ga0325404_1003676_pt1 | contig 16355 bp, 8 predicted proteins | sample PopdelMetagenome_18_FD_205664 | JGI IMG/M metagenome (GOLD analysis project Ga0325404, IMG submission 205664) | Populus deltoides microbial communities from Bellville, Georgia, United States - Xylem-Control-R1 | ecosystem: Host-associated > Plants > Phyllosphere > Stem > Wood/Secondary xylem... | reverse complement strand
ACTTTTAAACACATAAATAATAGCAAAATAAAATCCAGTGAGACGACAGGCTGTGAGGTCGAATTGTTTTTTTGTTATGGAAGGGAGGGGAGGGGTGATTTGGTAAAAGCAGAAAGTGGGTGGAGACGCGGTAGTAATAAATGGGGGGGAGTCATGTCCAGAATGGATGCCAGGTGGGAATATGGCGAGGTCGAGCAGCCGCGTGCATTGTCGGAACGCTCACATTCTCCCTGTAGCCTGTCACTATCAATATCTGTTTGTCTAAAAGGAAGGAAAAAAAAAATCAAAATAAATGAGGGCGTCAAAAGTGCTGGTCTGGTCTGTTCCATTATTTTTACTCCAGCTGAGCTGTTAATCATTATACCACAGCTCATCTTGGTTCCTGACTATATTATCTCCTCCTCCTGCTCGCATTCCCCGTCGTTCTCATTTTGAACTCTTAACAGTGCTCATCTTCCTCCAAATGACATGTGTTTTAAGAAAAAAATTTAAAAAATTATTTTTTATTTTAAAATAGTTTTTTTTATATTTTTCATACTATTTTGATGTGTTGATGTTAAAAATAAATTTAAAAAAATAAAAAAATATATTATTTTAATATATTTTTAAATAAAAACACGCAAGAAAAAAAAAACATGAATTTAAAAAGAAGTAAAAAGAGGATTAGTGTGTTTTGTCAAATCCTGATAATTTGGCTTGCGTGGGCTAAAATGAACACTCACTCATTCAGCATCAGATTAATTATAGGTTTGAATTCTGTTATTGACTCATTGGAGGTTTAATAATTGTACGACAAGATGCAATCTTTAGATGTTAGGTATGTGCTTAGTCTTTTTGTCAATTATAATCTCTAATTTGTCTATCTTATCTATACTGTGAGTTATCGGATTTTATGTTAGTTTTTCCTTTTGTTCTAAAATTTAGATTTCTCTAGTTCCGTTTACATCACCCGACTGGCCCTCGTCGGAATTGTTTAATATTTTAAAATTTATTTTTTAAAAAAATTAATTTTTTTAAAAATAAATTTTATCGGGTGCTCGTCAAATAAAAAATTCCTCTCAACCACTTCAATTTGACTAAGCTAAAATCAAAATCAGAGTCAGGTAATGAAAGTAAAAATATGATATCATAAATTACCATTCCCAATTAAAACAAGCATTTTAATAACCTGAAAACCACCTCCTATGCTATAAAAAATATTGTCGTAACTGCATCCAGGTTCGTGGCCTATCGGTTCGTGTGCATGTCTGTCACTCCCGCGGTACTTTACTTGTTTATTGGACTTGCAGGATGTTTAGTGGATCCGGAAATTAGTCATGGTGCGTGTAAACTGGTTCGGATATCCTGAGTTATATAATACAAATTATCATAATGATAACTCACTGGCATTAGATCTTTCATCAACAAAAACTTCCCTCAAGTCAAATTGCTAGTTGAATTCTCTTACAATTGCTAGTGACTTGATTATTTTTATTTTGCGTAAGCCGCAACACCTTTTTGGACAGAACATAGAAATTCACAAGAATCCAAATCATTAATCGTTGTTGTTCCAATGGCCGTGGCATTTTCCCAGTCTGCTTGTATTTTATAAATAACTAAAAGTTGAAGGAGATCATGGGGCCAAGTCTATATCCGTTTATCCTCAGGCAGGCAAGTGTGTGTGTGTGTGTAGAGAGAGAGAGAGAGAGAGAGGGTCAACAGTATTATAGTGCAGAAATTTGGAGCTCCGTAAAGAGACTACACTCACTGCTGAAGGATAATGTTCTTTATTCAATAATGAAGACGACCTTTTGGTATGGTACCTAAAGACTTAGGTCCTAGGCAATATGAATTATATTATACATACATACATACATATATATATATATATATATATATATATATATATATATATTCAGATATTTTCAATGTATGTCTTAATTAATTGACATAGCTTTTAAAATACCATTTCACCCCTTCTTATTTTGCCACGTGCGAAGGGGAAACATATCCATAGAGTTGAGGATATTCATAATTCAACCCAATTTTTTTTTTTAATGTATTAATAAACCAAGCATATATTAATAAGTGAAAATCATTACTGTATTTGTGCTGAGGATCGAATGAGTTGTATATATCATAGGCTTTTTTTTTTATTATTAAATTTAATAAATATGATTCCCGTGAATCATGTAAAGAACTATGTCAAATTTTATACAAAAAAAAGTGTTTCAATGGAATTGTCCATTAATTTATACAGGGGGGTGGTATGAAAACATGAAAAACAATGGCGCAAGGGAGCAAGGAGAAGGCACAGAGGACTATAACGTAAGAGCAACCAGAGTTGCAATCAAGGTGTGAGACATAAGAACAGAGTCTCTTTCCAATCCAATCCATTATCCATGTTTCATTTTGACTTTAATATTCTACGTTTCGATCCATCTCAGCTTCCTTTGTTGAATCGACAAACACCACACACCAAACCAAACCATAGGAATATTTATATATAAAAAAGCTTCCATCTTTTCTTATATTTGTTTTTCTTCTCCATTTCTATTCGTTTTGTTCAGAACTTTCTATTTTTTCCTTGCTTCGTCGGTTTCATAGCCCATAAATAAAACTCTCCCCTCAAAACCTCACCAGTTTTGAACCTAACACCCGCTCCTCTTTCTCTATCACCTTCTTTTACATCTTTGTATTGTAAATGCCCTGTTAATATTCTTTCTCTCACAACATTTACTTCATTTCTTGTAAGTAAACACTTCACATTATCCGTTTGTTTCTGGGTTTCTTTTGTTCTTGATTCTTTAACTTTTGTTGCTTGCTTTCAAAGTGTGAAAGAAATGACGGGTTCTATTAGGTTTGGAGTTTTTCTTTTTGGGCTTTCTTTACTGTGTTGAATTGCTTCTTTGGGTTTTACTTTAGTGTGTATATTGTGTTGTTTCGCAGCAACTAACTCTTTGATGCTATTGATTTTGGTGGCAGGGTAACTCTCGGTTCTTAGTGCTGGCAGGAAGCTCTTTTTGTTGAATCAGTTTCCTTGCTTTCAGGTAACCCCTTTTAGATTATGTTTTTAAATGGGAACTGTGAGATCCATAGGTTTTGATGTGGCATTTGAACTCTTTTTTCTAAATTTAACAGTTATTCTTTCTCAAGAACCATGATCACCTCTCTCCTTTTCCGGGTCTTTTATAATAGGCTTTACTCTTATGTTCAAGATTTCATGACCTTGTTTTTTTTAAAGAAAGGCCAATGTTCTTATTGTTACAAAATCTTTTCTAAAAACTTTTTTTTTTTTGTCTCTCTTTGTCTCCGAGTGTTTCATGTTACAGTTTTTTCTAGATTGTCTCCACTCTTCTCTGCTTTGATTTAGCTATGAGGTGTAAGGGCATTTTGAGTTCTCAAGTTCATATGATAGGGCACAAGGCATGATTTCAAACGGTGTATGTAGGGCACTATTTATGATTGCTATTGTTATCATACAGTCTCCTTTATTACCATTTTTCAGTATAATTAGTTTCCAATAAAAGAATGGTTAAATTTCAGGACAAGAGATATTTAAATGGTGTATTGTGTATTTGAAGTCAAGTTGGGGTCCTTGAAGGAAAAATCCTTTTTAGCTGTTGCTGATAATGTCCAGCTGTAGAATCTGGAAAATAAAGTAACATATATCAATTAAATGCAGCTAGAATTGTGTTTCTTATTTTCATTTATTTCAAAGTATTTCACCAAGAAGGTTTTGCCATGAATAGCGGAGTGTAATCTTATACTTCGAATTATTGGTGCTTGTATAAATTAATGAAATTGACAGATTATGGTCTTCAGTAGTCATATTTTTGTTGAAATAATCAGAATATCTAAAATTACAGAACACACATTTGTTCCGCGAATCAAGTACGTCCACGTTGCCATTCTTCTTTCTGGTTTTATTTGTCGGCTTGTGCGAAGATTTCGATACAAGAGGAGATAAGGATGGCCTTATTTGGCTAATCCAACTCATAAAAATGTAATCCCAGTCAGTGATTTTGGTTTGGAGGACAGATTCTGTGGTTTAATTGTTTGGCTGGAACTGGGTTTTATAAGGCATGTATAAGAAGACTATATTGCATTCATACAACTCACTGTGATATCCTTTTCATATTCAAAACGTACTCTCCCTTCTCACTTCAGCAGCTCCATAAATTTGTGTCCAACCACGAATTCTTACGAAACAATTTCCCTTGAGTTGCATAAGGAATAAGAAAGATCTAGGAAGAAGAATCCGTTGCCTGCATTTTTCCTAGTGAATCTAGGTATGTATATGAATCATTTGGTTGCGTTTATGATTACTTGTTTATTTCCTCTGATCCCTAGATTAACATGATGAATGTTGGCTATACTTTAAATCTCCGTGTTCGAGTTGGAATGTATGGCCTGACTCCCTTTTTGTGCGTGTAATCAACAAGTAGGTCACCGTTTTCTGGTGACTGACCCTCTGGTTGTTCTCTAATTTATTTCATAGATTTAACAGTTAACATATTTGTTTTCATTTGCTGACTCATGAGCAGGAATGATAATTGTAATAAGACTAGATAGGCTTCAGCAATTGCAATTTCACTTTCTTTTTAGTAAATGATAAAATGGGGCCAGTAATAGACAAACATATAAAAAGAAGCAGTTTCTCTGAGACAACTCTATTCCCCTTTCAAGTTCACACTGGAAATATTTTCACTTTACTTTTTCTTTTTATGACGATACACATTTCTTTCTGTTTGTTTACTAGTTCATCTTCATAATGATCTTAGCTCTAATTGGCAATTTGATCATCTGATTATAAGCGTTTATTCTCCATTAAAATTTTCAAGGACCTTGGCCCACAGAAAAGAGTCAAAGGATATTTCTTGGGTGGTATCACAGTGATATGGACAAACAAGATCTTGGCCAAGATCTTGAAAGTGTCCTATGAGTGATGTACGTACTTTCTGGAAATTACTATGCCTCCCTTTATTGTTTTCAAATTAACAGAGCCTACATATTATGCATGGGGCTCTTAAGATGTTCAAAGGACCTAGATATGTCTTCTGACTTCAAGGCTCCAAGCCTTTGCTTTTTCCTGATTTTTAACCTGTAATAGTTGTAAGATCCATTGCAAATGGTGAACCTGCATTGCCGGCGACTACACATTGTATTCATGCATATATAGGGCTGCAGAATTGAATGATTTACGTTCTACAGATTTATACTTTATTCCCTTTCTATATTTCTATTTGATTCAAAGATGAACATTGTTCATCACATCACGTGGTAGTTAAACATGTTTTCTGCCTTTTCCTGCAGGTCTTTAGTTCTCTAATATTTGCATTCCTCCTTCAAGATCTTTTTGGTAGGAAGGTGTTGATTGTGCATTATCTCCTTTCTTCTAACTCCATAGCCAGAAACAAGAATACTACAATCTGACAACAATGGTGTCAAGTTCTTGCATAAGTTTATTGGACTTGGCATCTGGGAATATGATGAATTTCAGTCAGGCTCCTAGAGCTCTTCCAAGGATAATGACTGTTCCAGGAATAATTTCTGACATAGATGGAGATGGAACAAATGATGGCAATTCTGATGCTCCATCAACTGTAAAAAAGATTATAGTGTCAAATTTTCTCCCTCTGAATGCTCAGAAGGATTTAAAATCTGGCAAATGGTCATTCAGTTTCGATGAGGACTCACTTCTGTTACAAATGAAAGATGGCTTCTCAGAAAATACCGAGGTTGTTTATGTGGGATCTCTGAGAGTTGATGTTGATACTAGTGAGCAAGAAGAAGTTTCTCAACAATTGCTGGAGGAATTTAACTGTGTACCCACATTTATTCCTTCTGAAATTTATAAAAACTTTTACCATGGTTTCTGTAAGCATCATCTGTGGCCCCTTTTCCATTACATGCTGCCTATGTGTCCAGATCATGGTAATCGCTTTGATAGATTGCTGTGGCAGTCATATGTCTCTACTAATAAAATATTTGCAGATAAAGTCATGGAAGTGATTAATTCAGAAGAAGATTATGTTTGGGTCCATGATTATCACCTAATGGTTCTCCCTACTTTTTTGAGGAAACGTTTTAATCGAATTAAGCTTGGCTTCTTCCTGCATAGCCCATTCCCCTCATCAGAAATTTACCGGACTCTGCCTGTTAGAGATGAAATTCTGAAAGCACTGCTGAATGCAGATTTGATTGGTTTTCATACATTCGATTATGCTCGCCATTTTCTATCCTGTTGCAGCCGGATGTTGGGCCTAAACTACGAATCCAAACGTGGTCATATTGGTCTGGAGTATTTTGGCCGCACAGTGTACATCAAAATTTTGCCTGTGGGGATTCATATGGGTCGAGTTGAATCTGCTTTAAATCACCCCTCTTCTTCCATCAAGGTCAAAGAAATCCAAAAACAGTTTAAGGGTAAAAGGCTTGTTGTTGGAGTCGATGATATGGACATATTCAAGGGCATTAGTCTGAAATTATTAGCTATGGAGCATCTTTTGCAGCAGAATTCAGGGATGCGGGGAAAGCTAGTCTTGGTTCAAATTGTTAATCCTGCTAGGAGCTCAGGGAAAGCTGTACAAGAAGCAAAAATGGAGACACATACAATTACCAAAAGGATAAATGATACTTTTGGTTTTCCAGGCTATGAACCAGTGGTCCTGATTGATCGTCATGTCCCCTTTTGTGAGAAAACTGCCTACTTTGCATTGGCTGAATGCTGCATTGTAAATGCAGTGAGAGATGGAATGAACCTGATCCCATACAATTACATTGTGTGCAGGCAGGGTACGCCGAAGATGGACGAAGCTTTAGGATTTGCCTCTGGGTCGCGTCATACAAGTTCACTTGTTGTATCAGAGTTTACTGGTTGCTCACCATCATTAAGTGGAGCGATAAGAGTGAACCCATGGGACATTGAAGCTGTTGCCAATGCATTGAATGTGGCCATCACCATGCCTGATTTAGAGAAGCAGTTGCGGCATGAAAAGCACTATCGCTTTGTTAGCTCCCATGATGTAGCTTACTGGGCCCGCAGTTTTATGCAGGATTTGACACGAGCATGCGAAGATCATTATAGTAAACGTTGCTGGGGCATTGGCTTTGGTCTGAATTTCAGAATCTTGTCACTCTCTCCTAGCTTTAGGAAGCTTTCCAATGATTACATCATCTCTGCATACAAGAGAACTTCTAAAAGGGCAATATTCTTGGACTATGATGGAACAGTGGTGGCTCAAACTTCCATTCCTAAAACCCCCAGTCCTGAAGTCATCTCTGTTCTAAACAATCTTTGTTCTGATCCCAGGAACAATGTGTTTATAGTTAGTGGCAGAGGAAAAAAGTCTCTGAGTGATTGGTTTGCTCAATGTGAAAATCTGGGTATAGCAGCTGAACATGGATACTTCTTGAGGTATGTTAATAGGTATTAATATTGAATTTCTAGCTTAATAATTTTGCTAGCAAGACATTGTTTGTCTATTAAATGGAACACATAAGGTTCAAAAACAGCGCTCATTTAAGTAAAATCAACTTCTCCTCTGATTAGGTCATTGCAATTGTGAATGAAGCTAGTGGGTTTCAACTAATTTCATTGTGTAGTATAAGTTCTGTTTTTTAAGAGGTTGCTTTTTTCTCATTGTAGGTGGAGTGGGATGTCTGACTGGGAAACGAGATCCTTTGCTGCTGATTTTGATTGGAAAAACATTGCCGAACCTGTCATGAAATTGTATACAGAGGCCACTGATGGTTCCTATATAGAGACTAAGGAGAGTGCCTTGGTATGGCACCACCAAGATGCTGATCCAGATTTTGGATCTTGCCAGGCAAAGGAACTGTTGGATCATCTGGAAAATGTCCTTGCAAATGATCCGGTAGTTGTTAAGAGGGGCCAGAATATTGTTGAAGTAAAACCACAGGTATGCAGGCTTTTTGTTCGTGGGTTGTTCCCGTGTTCCTTTTTTTTTTTTTGTTTGAAATTGGTCTCACATTGAACTTAAAAACGCGCAGGGAGTAACTAAAGGGATTGTTGCTGAGAAGGTTCTTTCCTCGATGATTGCAAATGGGAAACCCCCAGATTTTGTGTTGTGCATTGGGGATGACAGATCTGATGAAGACATGTTTGAAAGCATGTCAAACACAGCTTATGGTTCGTCACTCCCTTCAGCTCCAGCGATTTTTGCATGCACTGTTGGCCAAAAGCCAAGCAAAGCTAGATACTATCTAGATGATACTGTTGATGTATTAGCTTTGCTTCAATGCTTGGCTGATGCTTCAAATTCAAAGTCAAGTAGCACAGAAACACAAGTTTCTTTCGATAATGTTGTCTGAAAGGAACTGTGATTCTGCCCTTTCTATATGCAATGAATAACCCAGGTTGAACAAGCACGACAGTGTCAATATGATTGGTGCAAGAAATGCTTGTTCGGATGATTCTTTTTCGCTTTGATGTAGTAGGTTTCTCCTGAAGCTGGTTTCTGATGTAAACTTATTCGTTGCATGCTCTTGCGGTGTTTGACGCTGGTGCTTTGCGTCACGCAAGATGGGACGATGAAGAATTTGTGGCCTCAATCAAACATTTATCTTTCTTTTTTGTTGTTGCTCTAAATTTCAGGGAAATGAGGGCTGGTGTATGAATCTTCTGGTTTGGAGGGGGAATAGATATTATTACCGTGTAGTTCACAGGTTCATATGTTTATCATCATAGGTAGTGTTTACCGATGAAAGAACTCCTCAGTTTTTTGTATACATGCTTTTGCTTATACAAGAAAGGAATTGTTTAGGGCCCAATTCTTTTCTATCTTGTTTTGAGCAATGAAAGTTGATTGGAATTCCATTCTACCATCTTTCGGCATATCTGAATTTTTAAATTCAAATGAAATGAAATTGATATTATATAATACAATACAATGCAATGCATGACAAATAAAATAAAAAAAAGAAAGAAAGAAAGGTTGACTTAATTCTACTCTTTATTCTTCACTTAAATCTTCATTATTCATCTCGAAATTAAGAATAAAATTGCAATTTGATGAGAGAATTCAAGCAGGAAAGAAGTAACTATATGCTTGGGATTTGAAATTTTTATATAAATATCATTACAGTTATTTTTTAAAATTTTTTTATTTATAAATATATTAAAATAATATTTATTTTTTTTAAAAAAATATTTTTAATATTAACATATCCAAATAATCTAAAAATATTAAAAATATATTTTTAAACTACAAATACAAACTACGTAGAGGAATACACCTATCCGATATTTTTGCGATCATGGACCCGTCCCTTCTGACCAAAACATTCGAAAGCTCCCATTGACCATACATAACCTGACATCTGGCATCTCAGTTCCACCTTAAAGTCAAGCTACTTCGCATAGAAGGGAAAGTTCCCTGGAACTTAGAAGCATTAGAACGAAATCCTAAGACAAGCAACCTCAATCCTCAAAAGATCGAAAGAGGTAGTGAGAAATGGCTTCTTGTCGTTTCACTGTCTTTGCACTAGTCGTCTTGTCCACATACTCCCTTGCACAGGTATATTCAGAAACCCTATTTTTAATAACCCAAAAATGTTTTGCTTGGTCAGCTATTAAAGAGAATCTGAAGATTTCATTTACTCTGCGACTGTGATTTATGCAGTTTGGAGCATCAAGAAAACTCAAATCATCGCCGTTTGAGTCAGCACTTGACATGCTGCAGAATCAAATCGGGTAACTTTACCCTTTTTCGTTCTCTATCATAAAATTGTATTTTTGTTGCCGAGAAAATCAAATGTAAAAAGTATTATATTATACATAAAAGATCAAGTTAGAAAAAAAAAGGGCATAATTTGTGACAAATATAGATCCAGTTGCTATAATTGCTGTAAAGTTTCATTTTTATCCTATTGATTCTATTTCTTTTATTTCCTGACGGACCAAAAAGAAGTGTCATTGTTGTGCTTCTTCAATTTGCAGCTATACTTTCAAGAACATTGGTTATCTTCGCCGAGCAATGACACACTCGTCATTCTCTCAGGAGAACAATAAGGCATTGAGCATTCTGGGATCAAATGTGATCGACACATCTGTCTCTATGTATTACCTTGGAAAGGACATTGAAATCTCCTCGAAAGACCTTAACCGCTGGATATCAGAAAACGCTAAAGTGGACACTTCGTGTGCTGTTGATGGGATGAGACTGGGGTTGGATAGGGTAGTTAGAGTTTCTCCCAAGACTAATTCAACTGCTCCCACAGTGGTTTGCAGTGCTTTCAGGGCTATATTTGGGGCTATTGCTATTGATACCAGGAAGGTCGATGATGCTGGCTCTGTGTTTTGGAATGTTCACTGTAGTGAGGTTGGAAGAGTAATGGATATGTGAGTGAGCATTCTGTTTTCCCTGATATTAGAACATGTGTGCTAAGTTGTGGCATTTGTCCAGGTAGGGGATTCGCATTAGTGCAAGAACTATTAGTGAGTTGCTTATGGTCTTCCATATATGTTTGACTATTAGTATAGTCATGTAACTAAGATTTGGGTGCCATGATTCTGAATTTGGTAATATATATGTACTCAGAATGCCCTGTTATTTAGTTTTGCATTCTTACTCGCGTGACATTGTGTGTGCTTTGGCAATCTTGTCTGGGCCATGTTTATTTGACTAGAGTTAGGAAATCTCTGCAACATTGTGCCTTATGAGCGTGAAAGAATACTTTTTAACCAGCAGAGATGTTAATAGTCATGCCCGCTTGTCCTGTCATTCATTTACAATATAACGCTGAGTAGAAGATGCATGGCTTTTATACACCCACTCCTAACACTGTCTCTGCGCAGATGTGAGACAAATCATTTAGTTTGCTGAGTTTCACGGACAGATGATCATTTCTTTTTATGGATCCTGACTTGCATTCAGAACCATTTTTAAATGTTTACCTAGTTGACGGGCTTCTTGCTAATCCAAGGAGGTAATTCCACTTAGGGACTAGCTAGAGCTTTTCAGGGAAAAAACTTGCTTAACTGGTGTGATTGAGCTACTTGTGTCTTTTACAAATTTGAATGCAACACCAAACTTCTGTCATAACTATTTGGTGACTAATTTTGGTACTAGTTATTTCCTTGACCTAACTATTTGAAGGATTCAGAAGAGGGGGGAAACAGTACTAGAAGGATACATATGGTTAAGATTGTTACGAGCAATAATCAGGGATTTTTCTGCATTTTTGGTGGTGGTACTCTCTGTATCCATCACGACAGCACCCTGCATATAAGCACAAGACAAGGTTTGTTCACCGTAACATCCTGTGTTGACTCGTCCACAGTCTGGGTTTGAATCATGATACCATATACCTTCATTAGAGGCAATCCGAGGCTCCATAAATGAGAGGTTTTGTTGGTCTTGGATTCATGTAGAAGCGGTAAGATCCCTTCTAATATATCATGTTGAAAGTTTGGGTGTGATATCCTCACCAGTAGAGACTTGGCTCTCTCCCAGTTGCCATGTTAGAATATCAAGGGGGCTTCCTCTCCTCGTGGAGATCAATGATCAATTTCCTCTCGTGATGGTGGGCTTGTCAGTAGAGTTACTATCCATCTCATCTCATGACAAGCTACCTAAATCTCCACAGTCTAAGAGCTAGATGTATCCATAACCTCAACTAGGGGCGCAGAGGAATTTTCCCAATCCTAGGTTATAATATTAATATATATATAAATTATTTTTTAAAATTAATTATTTAGTCGAATATATAAACTTGTCAAGATAACAATAAAGTTTTAATTCAAATATATAACACAAAATATAAACTATAAAATAAAATTTAAAGTATATAAAATTAAAAATTAAAATAAATTATACTATTAAAGTTGTACCCTTTGATATTTTGTAAAATAAAATTCATCTATTATCGAATCCAAATCAATATCTTCAACAAGCTATTAACTTTAACATGACATATATTACTAAACAAATTAAAGTTTTTTTTTTTTTTTTTACGGGAATACATTTGGGAAAATTGAATTGTAACCCATTAGAGTATTAAAAAAACTGAACGTATTCAAACTATTAGATTTCTAGGGTACAATCTACTGCAATGAATGTGAAACATTGAATTCAAATGAAAAGTTAGGGTTTGTAAATTTTTACATGATGATTTTACACTCTTGCGGCTCTTGTATAGATTCTTCTTCAAAATCCAAGCTAAAATTATATATTGTTGAGAAGAAAAAAAACTAAAACCCCAAGTTATTTGGAAGACATGTGAACCAATTAATTATTTATGTTTAGATAAGTTTGCTGTAAAAACTAAAGAGAAAGTGTGCAACTAATTAATTATTGTTGTTTAGGCTTGCTCAGATAACACCTTATTGTTGTTTAGGTTTCCTTACATTTTGCTGTAAGAAAAGTGTGAACCAATTAATTTTTTAGGTTTGCTGTAAGAATTATTATTGTTATTAAGGTTGTTACCTGGGTTACAACCCCCCCGAGCCTTGTAAAAGGCTTTGCCCTTGGCCTCAACACTAGCTCTTTTAGCTTAAGCCTCCCTTCCCTCGATCTCCTATACCTTAGATTCCTTGTTCGGATATGAAATTAAACAAAAAAAAGTTAAAAAAATGATAAACATATCAAACAATGCAAAAGTATGAAGCTTTACATGCCTTGCATGTATACTCCTCTCCCAATATATAGTCCTTTTCTCATATGATTCACGTTGAAGTAATTAAAGGCTTTTATTAGGTTAATGCAAGCATCTTTTTTGAAGTTAGTTAGACAGAGCCTCACATTTATATCTAGTCGAGGAGTTTGCTATAAAGAGGGGCACCCCCACACCTCTTATCGCATATCAACTCAAAACCAAACAACACCAAACATCCATACAAATCTTATTAATTTCATGAACTTATATTCAAATTTCATTCTAATTCAAATAAATAAATATCAATTCAAGCACAACCCATGAATCAAGATTTAATGTTCAAATCAACATAAACCCTACCCTAAAAATTAAAATCGCAATTCAACGCAAATTATCGAATAAAAAACACATGAATTTAAATCAAATAATGTCTAAAACAGTCCAAAAATATACACAAAATAAACAATTTGTCCCAAATTCACAATGTTATAGCAATTTGTCCAAAATGGTTTGAGTTTATAGATCGACCTTCCAAGGCGTTTGAAATATACATGATATACTAAAATAGACATTGGAAGACCAATGAAATAGTGGCAGCATGTGTAACGTGCACCACCATCACTGCTGGTGCATGGATTCACGTGCCGCCGCTACTTAAGCGTGGGTTGGTGGATCGGGTGCTTTTACACCGTTAGTGCTCCTTCACGCTCTCTAAAAAAAGAGATTTGGCCTTCCAAAGCTTTAGTCATCTTCTCATTTGTTTCTCATTACGTGATTGTTCCTCCTTTTTTGTTCTCCTTCACCATGATTGTTTCTGATAGTCTCTTTTATTGTTATTGATCGTTAATGAAGGGTGATTGTCGCCGAGAATCATGAGAAAGTAAGGATTGAAGCTGGCCTTGTTATTGTTGATAGCGGCTATGAGAACTCAGTGAAGATGGAAAGAGAGGGAGATTGCGAGGGGGCTTTTTTGTGTTGGATGACTTGATGGAAAAAATGGTTTCGCCTATGGAGGAGCTCTTGACACACTATTGCTAAGAAGAAGAGATGGTTGTCTTAGGTTGCCCACGATGAAGAAGAACCAAGGTTGCTGGTGGCAGAATAAGGATTTGTGTGTGATGGATAAAATGGTAGTGGATATGAGGGAAAACATATGAGCGTTGGTTACAAAATTCTACCTAACACAAATTATAAAACGCTACAATTATGACGGTATGTAGGATAAACCTTAAATATATACACGGGGTCAATTTTCATCCAAAAAACAGACCTCGTGCGGCAGTCTAGTCCCACTAGACTCAGTCTTTCCCTTACTAATTCATTCGTGTTTTGCCTACGACTAGTTTTTCCCACAAACCCAAGAGATCCCCACACTCTTTCAATGTCACAAGCAAAGGGAATAACACTAATGAATATGAACAGAATGAACAACACAACATATTACAGAAAAAAATCCCAACCTTTTCATTAACTCAACTAAAGGATTACACAAAGTCCATCTTATATATATATATATATAACAAAAATTAGTTACATAGAATTACACTTTGCACTTAAGTACCATAATACTACTTTAAATACACACACAAATACAATAGTTGTCTTATACTAGAAAGACTCCCCTTTTAACTATAATTTCATCATTATAATTACTGAAATTTTCTATATAAATTCATCATTACGACCTACTCATTTCTACACCATTAGTTCCCCTTAGGGAAACTTACTAAATTTATATAACTAGTCCATGCCAGAGTTGCTGATTTAGTTTATTTCAATCAAACCTCGATCTTGTGATGATTTTAACCTCTTCTAATATGGACTCTGATTGCTTAATTGCTTTTTTAAAATTGATGAGTTTAACCCTATCTAACACTCATACAATCAATAGCCCCTATTCATACAATTAACTTTTATCCTTTTTAAACCAAGATCCCCCACTCATGCAACCAACTGAATTCTTTTCTTTTCTTTTTTTTTTCTTTTTCTAAATCATTAACTACTACTTATACGACAGACTTAATTATTTCCGCAAGTTTTGAGCCCCCGCTCTTACAACCAACTTAACTATTTTCCCAAGTTAATAGTCTTCTCTCATGCGGCCGACTTATTTCTTTCCCAACATGGTTTTCTACATTTCTTTTTAAGACGCATTTTACATATAAACATAAACTTTGCATTGACTATAAATAAAAAGGTGAGGTGACGAGCACTTGTATGAAAATTTAATAGTATGCGCTCCCTCAACCACTGGTCTAACCTTGGATGTCCCTCCTGATTTTCAAGGAAATATTTCCAATTAGTATCTAATTCACTTTAACCTATTTTTCAAACTTACTAAACACATGATTATTCCTCACATTTTTTAAACAAAATATATATTCTTTCTTTACCACTTGTTTGTATCTCAATACAATCTAACATTTTCATATTACTCATTTGTATTTACATGTCATTTCACATTTTTCTTACTATCATTTAACATCTAACATCTATTTCTCATTTTCCATATTACCAATTTGTTAACCCACAACCCAATATAAATAACCATTTAATCACACTTCGTAATTTATTATAAGCATACCTCATCATTAAAACAATAACATTACATGATTTCATCAATTTTCATACTTTTCTTTTTACCTTATACAAAAATAACCCAATGTCTAAACATTTTATTTCATATGGATCTCAATCATGCCTAAACACAAACCCATCATTTTAACAAACACATCATTTTCATAATTTCATTAGAACATCAATTCAAATACAGTCCATCCAATTTTTCATATTTCTATAATTATACATATCACACAACTTCCATAATTTTATTACGACATAAAAATTTCATTATAATTTATTCAATCTTTCACATTTCTATCATTAAACCAAACACACAACTTTCATGACATTCTTAGAACATAGATTTCAACATAATTTATACAATTTATCGTATTTTCATCATTACATCCATATTATATTAAGTAAACTTCTAATTATCTACCTTACAACATTTGAAATCAATCATAAGCATTATCCATATTATTAGAATACCAAAAACAACATGAATTAATCACATTTCTAATTAATTTCTCCAAATTTTCACTAATTCCCTGAAATTGGTTTTCAATTTCTTCCCTAGTCAAGTTGCATGCATTATATTTACTCACTAAGCATGCATTATATTTACTCACTAATTAACAAACATAAACCCTGAAATTCAAAGATTTGAGGTTTTTTTTTAAATTCTAGATGTTAATTAGCCGAATTGAACATTTCCTATGTTATTTTCATAACCCAACACCAATAAAAATCAACCCAATCAACGTTCCAATATAAAATATAATAAACCCTAAAATTTGTAAATTGAGGATTTTGAAACCCAAAATCAACATCCAACTAAGAGTTGAAATTAATTGGTTAGGAACCTCTTAACACAACCAAATGCAATTGACTGTGTTTCTTGCAAAGATTCCAACGTTCTTCCCTTCCTCTTCAAGTTTTTGTACACTTTCCCTCTCTAACTCTCCCAAGCTTCCATCCCCTCGATGTAATTTGATTTGTTATAGTGGATAGAAATCATCTAATCATGCTCCTATGCCCATAAGTAGTTTCGGAGAAATTAAGGAGGAGAAAAATCAAAATTTCTAAGTCTCCATCCATTGCCATGGCCAGCGGGTTTAATAGAGGAAGGAGTAACATTCTTTCCAAAAATTATGATAATATCACTCATTTTATACCATGATATTTTCTTC
>Ga0325404_1003674_pt1 | contig 16361 bp, 6 predicted proteins | sample PopdelMetagenome_18_FD_205664 | JGI IMG/M metagenome (GOLD analysis project Ga0325404, IMG submission 205664) | Populus deltoides microbial communities from Bellville, Georgia, United States - Xylem-Control-R1 | ecosystem: Host-associated > Plants > Phyllosphere > Stem > Wood/Secondary xylem... | reverse complement strand
TTTATTTCTGTAACCAAACACTGACAATAACGCCACGAGTATTTCCCAAGGATGAGATTTCATCATCCTGAGCAGTGAGCTGTGTATGAGAACGAGAATACATTTTTTATAAAATAAATGTAAACAGAGAGCTTCGAATTTGGTGTAATATTTTATCAGCGACACAAATGATCAACATAACTTGATAAAGAAGTACAGAAAAACAGAGAAATTAATGCTTGGGCTGGCTTCCGTGTGCTGGTGCTGTCTTCCTTCAGAGAGAAGGATCAGTATGCTGAAGGGAAACCTCTGTATGGATTGCTTAGTGCAACAACATTTCCAGGACGTGAAAACACAACCTACATTACAGAAGAAATCGATATTCTTTTGTCAGAAGCTCAAGGACAGGATTTTAATAAAGCCATATGTAATCTTGAGATTTACCTGATAATTTCCAAGTGTGTGTGTCTTGAAACCAGCTGCACAATAGTCAAAATAATACTCCCATGTTCGAATGAACTTTTCATTGAATCCCAGGGAAAGAATTTCTCTGCCCACCATAAAATAGTCTGTTTAATTCTAAAAATTATTGATATTCTACAATTAGCCACCGTGGTTACCAGTAAAAAGACAGTAAAGATCATATTTTTCAGAAACTTCTGGTGTCAGATATTGCAAACGTCATAGTTAGATCAATCAAGTAATAGTGAGTGAATTGTGTCGAGCATTATTATGTCAACTATTTTCATTATTCTAAAGCCAATTATTTTCTTTTCTTTGGGGCAAAGTGAATTGTGTCGAGCATTATTCATGAAGATCACTGCCTAGCAGCTAGTTTTAAAATGTAATGTGATCAACAAGGATCTAGCAAGTAATCATGTAATCTCATTGTAGTCAAATAATTTGACATTTGTCATCATGAATCATCACGCATCCAGTAGTAGTCAACATGATACTCAAAATAATTGTTGCAAATGGTGAAGCTGACCCCACAAGGTACAAAATCATGTGAAAAATTCTGAAGTGATTTTTACCTCTGATTCTCCAAGAAGTTTTTTCTCCAGTATCTAAGTGTTTGATAGTACTGAATTCCGATATTCTCCACGTGCTCCACACTACACAAACACAAATTAAGTTCATTTTGCAGAAAGTAGTTTGAAGAAAGAGCAATAACATCAGCGGTAAATTTCAGCTAAAACTGATGATGGCCTCTACCAGAGTCTTGATGAAGAGGCCATGGCTGATGTTATCCTAGTTAATGAAGGCAAGCATCCACCAGGAAATATATATTCCTTAATAAAATCTGAACTCTTCCTGTACTCGTCATATCTTTCTTCCGGGATTGATATGAACTACAAAAATATGTTAGAAAACTGTTAGCCCCCTTAGGCCTTGGTGTCAAGTAAAACATAGAGTAATGTGCATTGGCCAAACTGCTACAGAAACTGGCAATTAAGCACTGATTTATGCCATCAAACCCATTACTTTACAATTGAAATGTGCACAACTATGCAAAACTATTTTTCCCCATATTTTCATTACCTGTAGGACAAAAAGCCCATTTTCAGCCAATACTGATTCGCAGCAACCAAAAAACTCTTCCATGTATTCATGGCCAACAGCTTCTATCATTTCACTGGACAAGTGCAAAGAGAAGGCCATCAAAGATATGGTATTAGTACAACATTCTAAGATCAGAAAGTAAAATGGTGGTCAGAGAACTCACCATGATATTATCCTGTCATATTTGTGGGTCTTGGGCAATTGGCGATAATCGCAGAGGTGAAATTTTATACTGTCCTGGTAACATGGTTAACATTAAAACAAGTTACTTGATTTCAGAAACAACCATGTTCTGCTTTAATACAGAGAAAAAGAAATCCACTGCTACAAAACCCTATCTCCGTGACAGTTAAGTCAGGACAACACTGCCAACTTTATCCTTGCCTGCTATATAATACGATCTTTAATTATGTTGGACAAGCTTTTTACATCCATTTGCATGTGAAGACTGCAAAATGAAAAAAGTAGGAAAATCTGGGCGATATCAGAATTGCAGTAGTCCTTTTAAATCTCTACTTCATACCTGGAGGCCCGCTTCCTTCACTTTCAATTCTGCATATTTTAGTTGCTCCTCAGATAGAGTGATGCCAGTATATTTGCATCCAGTTCGTTGGACAACTTCAATAGCTAAGGTTCCCCAGCCACAACCAATCTCAAGAACTTCATGGTCTTTATTGACTCTAGCCTAGATTGTCAAAGGTAAGCACATAAAAATGGACATTAGTATCAAGCAACCTTGGTCAAGTTGTCCAAGAATAATTAACAGGCTTACCTTTTCGATTAGAAGGGATATTTTTCTAATCTGTGCAGCTTTCAAGTCTTCATCTTCTTTCTTTTAAAACAACACAAGAAAATGAATATATTATCAGTTAAACATAGCATGTCAAGGATTAGATTATTTTTGTCATGCGTTATTTTAAATGAAATCATCAATATGCAGGGCTTCCAACCTTAAATAGCGCGCAGGAGTATGTCATTGTTTCATCCAAGAACAGAGCAAAAAGTTCATTACTCTGGAGACACAACCAGAAAGGGATGTAAGCTTCTAGTCATAAATCATACTTAATTACTACTTTGACAACCAAAAAAGTTTCAAGGCCACAACAAAAGTGAACGTGTGGAAAAATAATGAAACCAAATACTCTCACAACACTTCGATATGGGAAAAGCTGACAAGGTCACTAATTTAGAATTCTGAAATGGTAGCCCTGTGAATATTTGATAGAGTAGAGGCAGCACTGTCTCATCATTATGATCTGATGCAAGATTTAAAAGGGTTCTTACTTCGACAAGATTCAAAATGAACCTTAGAAACTAAAACCTTGGCAATGCTTTCAAGTGAATGCTTTGGCAAGTCCATCACTTTACTGGTTCACATATATAAGATTACATAGAATCTTAGAAGTTATTCAGTAGCTTTTCTCACTCTTGTTTTCAGATATTTCCAAAATGCACTAATGAGATGAGGAATTGACTTTGGTTTCTCCATTAAAGGTATAGTGAGAATGACATTGAAAGGAATGTTAGGCCTCCACTCTAAAAGGCTTAAATTTTAGCAAGATGTGACAGTTCAAATGGTATCAGAACTGGAACCATCTAAAAGAAAAGGTTCGGTGTTCAAATCTTTGCACCCTCATCTCCATCTCAAAGATTAAATAGTTTTTCCATTGAGCCTTGCAAGCAGCCGTGGCCTATTTTCTTTTCCTTCCATTACACATAAGAAGACATTGGAGAAAAATCCAAAACGGCATAGAAAGAGATGTTTAAGCATAATGTTAGCCACTCTAAGAAAACAGAATTTTTGGAGTTAGTGCCAGTTCAACCATCTCATACCAGGTCATAATGACGAGAGATATTTCTGCGAGCTTGTGTAAGAGTATTTTGCCTTGAAACATGCTGAATGAAAAATTTTGCAGATGCAATACCAGCTGTGAATAATAATGGTGTCCACCAGCCCCTGAGACAAACAGGGGGAGAATACTTAATGAAATAAGATATAAGATTCAATCTCTTGTAATATCATATTCTTGGAGTTACCAGTCATAACACACCTTTTCTTGTTCAACTTAGATGTAGAATTATCAGCATCTCTATTTACAATGAGAATCTGCAATATAAATTATTAGCAAAGAAAATTCTTTGAAAGTCCATCCACAAGAGATAGCTTATATCAGTTATCTCACCATGAAAAGGTTTATAAGACCTTCATCTTTGTCAACAAAGGAAAAATCACCATTGATATATGCATCTGCGAGGCCTAAATCAGCCTGTGTCATTATCTGAGAAAATTTTCGTGGGCTCATTAGTTGTAGTGTAAGTTTTGAACTAGGCACTAAATTCTAAATTTTAAAATACCTTCTGCTTTTTGTCACGACATTCCAGTTAAAACTTTTCCTGTTAATAATTTTGAACTCAAGGTGGCATGCAACTCACTAAAAAGCAGAACTACATTGGAGTACATACCTTCCAGTAAAACTGCGGATTGTGAACCTTCAAAACAGTTTTCAGAGAACATTTTTTAGAAGTTCCCTCAAAGGAGAAAACTGTGCCTCCATCCTCCAGCAAACTGTCAAATCACCATATATTGATTAAAAAAAGAGAGGAAAATCTAGAATGGGCTGTCAATGGCAGTAATATTCAAGACTGAAAACACAAGCTTATTGAAGAAATGAGAATCAATTTAAACAATTTGGACAGGTGACAAAGATAGTAATGTTGCAACACGAGATTTTATTCTGAAAAGACAATGGAGGAGCTGAATCTACAGAAAGCCCACATTCTGCATCATCCACCCACGACAGAAGAATAATTACAGAAGGAAATGAACATTCACTAAATGGCTACATGTTTACACGAACCCATTCCCATGAAGTGAAAAGAAAACACCTCAGATACTAAACCTCCAATGCTCTCGCAATCCAGCATCCAAGTGAAAGATGATAACCATTATACAACCTACATGTGGTCTTGGATAAGCATGTGATGACCTTATGAATATAAAAGAAAGAGCAAGCTGTATGCATGTTTTCCTAACAACAAAATGCTAGAAAGAAAAACACCACCATAAGAAGGGATTGAAATTATCTTTATAATTGAACTCACGTTAAACAGCCAGTAGAGATATGATGTCCAAGAAATCTAGTAACAAAAATGCGCGCCCCAGTTTCTAACATAGAAGGTACCATATGTTTTGGATTCCTCAGAATGTCACAGCTTTTTCCAAGCAAACCATGTGCAGCAACCATGCCAGACTGCAAAGTGTAATAGAGAGACAAATAATTTCATTTTCTTGTATCAGCACCAATACAAACTGATATCCCTCACTTGTCCGTGGCAGAACACCAACTTCATGATATCATGAAAAGAACACTGGATACTTAATGAATTCATGGAGACAAGAAAACAAGGCCCTGTTTGATTTTCAATTTCGAGTACCAAAAGCATGTTTCAGAAAAGAGAACAACAGTAATTCATAAGCAAGTTTGAATGCTAATTTGTTACCTGTTGCAGGATACATTTTGAACTCAATTTTTCAATTCATATAAAAAAGAAAGGTATTTTCATTGCAAGACTTGAAGACAACATTTCCACAAAGAGTTCAGAGAACATAGGTTCATTAACAGAATTCATAGCAGAAATGTATCAGTGGTCGATTCCTTTGTACTCTAGAACTAGAAAACATTTCAATATTTTATACCTTCCCAACAAAAAGAAATGTGGAAACTGACCAAAAATACAACAAAGAGGAATTGAATTTTCACTACAAACATGGTGGTTATCTCTACTTAATTATGTCTACCTTTAGTCCATCTTCATGGAAGCCATAACCTGAAAATGCAACACGAACTACTCAGTTGATCAAGTATCAAGCTAATCAAGTAATCTAAAATCTGAAAAGTTGCAGTGTCTCTGAAGGCTGAACAATAAAAGAAATGAATTATCATGGAAACTTCAAAAGAATCTCTCCTTCTAGATCTGAAAAAAAAAAAAAGGAGTCTAGCAAATAAGCTCATCTCCCCACATCAAATAAAAAACTGGTATTACAAGTTTGCCACAAATTAATGTTAGCAAAGCCACCAGTAGTTGATTGAAGTATTTGCCAGATTATCTAAGGTCGTCAATAATTGCCAGAGTCGTCAACCTTCTATCTTATACCGAAACATTATTTCACTTCTCTTATTTTCTTACGAAACACATTTCGCTTGCAGCCTATAAGAGTACAAAAAAATGAACATAGCCCCTTAAAGTTCTATTTTTATCTGGATAGCACCAAGTGAAATCATGTTTTGAATCACGAGTGAATCTGGAAAGAAAAGGAAATACAGAATATATAAAAATTCATCTGATAGAAGAAGCAAACATTGTATCTGTACCAGTGTCCTTTCTTCTTTACAAGCAAAAGACTTACCCTGGTAGGCTCCACCAAACCAAATTCTCCTCTTGCCTTGAATATGGTCAAGTTCAAGTGAAGCTTTTGTTGCAGCTACAGATGGAACTGGATGACCAGTCGACCACTTGAGTAAGGTATGATCTGGTGCATTATCTGGATTAAGCGTCACAAGAAAAGGTAGACCTGTTTCATCAATATTCTGCAGCATGATACAACATTTCAAAAACAGAATTAGATAGTGGGACATTGGGCTAATTTCTTGTTCTTTTCAAATCTGACAGATAAATTCTGAGACTTAATTACAAATTTAAAAACAAACCTGAAGCACATTCAGCCAATATGTCAGACAGACTTTATTCTCTGTACTTCCCAAGAAATTCCAAGCACTCCATGCTGCTGAGTTTTGGGGCATAAATGTTTTATCACGGTGAAGGAAGATTTCGCTGCCAATAGAAATTGTGGAATGATTGAAAATCTTGAGTGAGTGAGAACTAAATGAGTTTTACATCAACTTTTCAACAGTTAGTTTTTGTTAAACTTCAACTACAAAAAATTAAGAAGTGCTCGTTCATTTATTCTTGAGTCCTGACATTATAAATGAAAAGTGGGAAACAATAAAAATAAATACCTATACATATATTGGAAAGCACCAAGTATTCTCGTCTCATCAAATGTTGCTTGCTCCCCTAATAATCCCAGAGCATCTGGGGCATGGACAGCCATTATGCACCCACTGTACATTTCTAGCAAGCCATCTCTGCAGAGTACTGCACAACCTGCTAAAATACTTCTCATGTTACCATTAGAATTACTAGAGAAAAGTATTGCTCATCAGTTATTAAAGATTTTTCAGTTGTTCATTTTCCTTCTTTTAACTTTATTTCAAGTTTTTCTTTGCTTCTGCAGAAGTTGTACATACAATGAACTTCTGCTTTTAAAATACCTCACATCATCAAGCATAAATCATCATTTTATGTTAAACAAAATCTAGTGCCTTAAATCTTCCACTAAATTAATGTTACTGCTTACCCTCATCTGTAGTTGAAACAGCCTGTACCTCACAACCGGTTCGTATTTGGCAACCCCAACTTTCCAGCTTTTCTCTGACCTGATGTTTTGGCACATTGAATGAATATTAAGCACAAGAAGCATGCCATTTCAGCTCAAAACTAAAACCCATTAACTAAAAACAACGACTACTCAGACACTGTTAAGAAATAATATGGTGCACTGTAAAAGCAACAATTGAGCACCTTGTTGACATAAGAATGAGATCGCTGTCTGACTGTGAGCCACTGAGGCCGGCCAAAGAGCTGTATAGTACCAAAGAGCATTCAATGAGAAATCCGATACATCTGTTTGCCTAGAACTCCAGTAGCAGACAAAAACTAAAGGTTTGCTTACGTAATGCCAAAAGACCTCTGTTCAATGGTGCATATAGAAATGGCTGGATGACAATGATTGCGATTTACTTGAAACAATTCATGTACATATTGGCATCACTTATTGGTTAAATTGATGTATTACACTTCTTTCAGAAAGAACACTTACCTGAAGTAAATGATGATTACGGCAAAATGAGAGTACAGAAAAAGCTGAAAAGTTCATAACTCCTTCTGAAGGGCAGGACCATATAGAACCACAAACAGGAACCTAAGAAAAGCAACGTTATTTATGTCATTAAGTAACTGAACTGATCGAAAGTAGAACCTAATCAGAAGGTTGAGAAAATGGGACGGAATAAATGTTCTAGAGATCTCACAAGATAAGCCTTCTGAAATAATTCAGAGTAGCCTCGTGACTTGACGAATTGCCCTAAGGTTTCATTCCTATCAACAACTGGGTTATTCTCAAGAACCTCAAGATAACTGCAATACAAAACAAAAATTAAATTAGTTGCCATTGCCACTGCGAGCACATTAAAATTACCTTGAAACATTAATCGGTGCCTTAAAAGGCTTGTCTATCCTTGAACAGAGTCAAATTCCCAGGCCAAAACTCATGAAATCACACACTGCCAACAATCTGTATGCCCATACAACAAATAAGTCTAGAAGATCAAAAACCAGATAAGTCCTTGAAAATCAAATGCATGTTCAGCTGACCCTTGAATGATAACTCAAGGCCGTGGGGCATATTTTTGCACCATCAGGTTAACAATACCAGAAAGAAAAACTTGAAGGTACAAAAACACGAGAGAAATTTTATTGAATGTATGGCGATTGCACATCCTGAATCCTAATTAACAACATGCCTTGTAAGTTTGATGTAAGCAGCTAATTCTCAGCTCCAAAAATAAATACAAGTACCACATGCAGTCTAAGTTTAATGTCTCAATGCACACTATACAAAAGATATGAAAAGAGAATGGCTCACCTGAGCACATCATCCTTAAACTTGATAATTTCTCGAAGCATTTTCCAAAAGTACGGATTTAACGCATTCTTCTTCTGAGCAAACAAACCTGAAAACCCATTTCTGCTTCCCCATTCACAACCCTTGCCTTGGTCTAAGCTCACTGAGAACGTCATATCTGATAACTCCATCTCTATCCCAAGGTTCTCGAAGAACTCCATCATATTTGGATACGTTACCTGTTCATGTCCAATATCCTTCCAAGTCAATTAATCCTACTCGCAAGTTTGTGACAAAACCTACAACCTTATTTACACATGACCAATTTGCTAAGCTTTGGTTAGCTAGGATAAATTCACGTCAAATATTATTATAATGAGATTCCAAAAATAATAATTAAACACTATTTTATTGCATTTAATGCATCCAACAGGGTGGTACCAAGAAAAATAACCTTTCTAATCTTCCATAACTCTATAGATCCCATAACGTGTTATCAAAATAAATAAAAAATACAATAAATTTTGAAGCCATCAACAATCAACTAACCACTTGGAGTTGAGCGATTATATATATATATATATATATATATATATATATATATATATATATATATAGCTGCTATCACCAAGAATCTATGTATTCATTATTTAATAATCTAACTTGAAAGAGTTTCCCTTGAGAACAATTGCTATGCTTTACAGGCGTCCGCGTCACTACTCGCTAGTCAACGGAAAAGAATGTAACTGATTAAAAATATTGTTCTTTGTATTTATCAACCGAATTTCTATTGATCTTTTCAGGAAAAAACAGTTATAGCTAGCTCCATGTAGTCGAACAAGCACTAGAGTGATCGAGTTCATGCATTTTTTTTAATAATTATTTTCTTTCCTCATTAACGTGAAAAAGCACGAGAACATCTATCAAACCATGCCTATGCCATTAAGGGGAAGCAAGAGAACGACAGAGAATTAAAGAAGAATGAAAAATAGATAAGCAGTTGCTGACCCGATTGAAGACCATGAAACCGAGGTCTAAATCAGCACCATCGAAGCAGACAGTTTTAGCATGGCCGCCCAAGGAGTCTTCTTTCTCGTACAGAACAACCTCAGCACCCGCTTTTGCAAGAACATAAGCTGAAACAAGTCCACTAATCCCAGCACCAACCACTGCTACTCTCATTCTTGACATTGAATGGAAAATCCCAAGTTCTAATCCTGCGTTATTAGTTGGATTGTCTCAGATTTTTGAAGTGCCAAAACTCTGCAAAATATATATATATATCGAAGAGACTTCAAGATCGGTAAAGGCTTGTGCATAAGTAGCAGGTGGGGTCTCGTGAATAAATAAACATGACACGCAGTTTATCAAATTCAGAGTTTTAATTATTTATTTAATAAACACGATTCAGAGTCTGAAAACTCACGAGTGGAATGCTCATTTCCAAAGATTCACATGCTCGTTTCCAAAGTTTTAATTGTTTATTTAATTATTAGCAGGTTGGTTCCCGCTGGTTAGCTTCTGTATATATGGCGAGTAATATTGTTCTAATAGTCACACAGTGCATAGAGTACTAGAGCAAAAAACACAGAGGAGGAGGAGCGCTAATTATTTGCTCATACGTACACGAGTAAGATAAGATTGAAAACTTAATTACCTTCGCAAGATGTTACCAGAATGTGAAGAAAGTGTGCGTCTGGTCTGAACCAACAAGTGGCATTCCCTTAAAACCCCGTATAGCTTCAGGTTCCACCTATCACAACTCTCAAAAGCTTCGCTGTCTTAAAAGCCAGAGATATTTGTCCCAAGCAGATAAGCCTGGCTAAAATGGAGTCGGTCTCCCTCTTCCCCTCCTTCTCCCCCTCTGCTAATGAGAGCAGAAGACTTAAAGTAGATGAGCCGAGAATGGAATCTTGGAGGTGTACTCTGTTTTTATACAGGTGTTGCTAGCCTCAAATTTTTTGCGTCTCGATGCCGTTGCTGAGTCTTCGGCGAGAGTAGTGTGTGTTTAATGTTTTTCTGAAAACATATTTGGATTGAAAAATTATCATGGTTAATGATCTTTTAAGTATTTTCTTGTAATTCTAGTACCAGTATATTAAAATTATTCGATAATATTTGGTATTTTTTTCAATTTAAATTATTTTAAAAAGTATTTTCAAACACAAAATAAAGGTATAACCAAATATAACTTTAATTCCTTATTTTTCAAATCTTTAAATTTCACAGATTTGGAAAATAACATAATAATTTAATTATTCATGATTAAAGTTTGTCTCATATTAGATTTTACTTGTATTATTATTTTGGATTTGACCATATAATACAAACTTTTATTGATTTATTATTATTTAAGCCGGATAGATTATTTAAAAATTGATTTAAAAAAGCTTTAATTTAAGTAGATGTAAGTTGACCAGAAAATATTTGACCAATATATATATCATCTCATGAAGAACACAGTTATAAGGTGAAATTTACATTAACATAGTACATTAAAATAATTTTTTTATTTAAGAATATATTAAAATAATTTTTATTTTTTATGTTAACATTTTAAAATAAAAAAAATTAAAAATTAATTTAATATTTTTTTAAACATATCTTTATCACTACTGTATGAAATAATAATTTTAAAGTAAGAAACCACGACAAGGAACAGAAAAACAAGAACCGAAATGAATCCTGTCAAAATACCATCATAAATTCCACTAAAAAAGGCGTCCCATAAATTCATCTCTTGCACGTCAAGAAAGAGATATATTCTAGGAGTTATCTTTACTGTATTTTTATATATTAATTTGAACTATATTCATAAATAATTGTATAGTATTTGTAGACGTCTCCGAGCGATCATAACACAGTGTATTAATATATTTAATTGCATCTATTATAACTCTAATTAAGTCAATTTGGAAAAAAAAAAAAAAAAACCTTGAAATAAAAAAGAAAAGAAGACCGTCGGTTTAATCTATCCTTGGCTTTGTACGCACCAGGATGGGCCACGTTGTGACGAATCCAATCGCAGGGGAAAAGTGCGGGTCTATCTGATCGTGGACATCTGAGCTGCCTGCCACTGCCACTGCCACTGCCAGTGGCCTTCCTGGCTGATTATGTAAAAGTTTTTCCATGGTGGGAGCCACTCTTCCTTCTGGCTTCAACTTGGCTCGTCAAGGATGCACTTCACGCCAGGGGACGCTTGCTGGTATCGTGATCCAGCAGTGTTTTTTATTTATTATTATTATTATTAATATGAATCTCTATTATAAATATTTCAACTAATATTATACATTATAAAATTAATAATTATATAAGTTTTTAGTATTTGATTATAATAATTAATTTTTTAATATATTTTTTTATTTTTTAATATTTTTAAAAAATATTTAAAAATAAACAAAAACAAATTGAATTTTAACCGATCTCTCTTTTTGATGGTAATCTCAAACAGACATGTAAGATATTTTTAAAAAATATTTTTTATTTTAAAATATATGTTTAAAATTTTTTATATTAATATATCAAAATCAATTAAAAAACATAAAAAATATAAATTTAATATCTTTTTAAATAAAAAAATTAAAACAAACTCAAAAACAATTAAAAACACATTAACAAACAGGCAAAACTACTTACATCGTGACAAATAATATTTTACTATTTATTTGGTTAAATACCGGACAAACTTCAAATTTACTATTCAATTAGTACAACATTAGATACTAATTGAACTAAGATGTGGATCATATCAGTTTTTTTTAATATAAAAAACATTCAATTATTCCTAATGTATTTTATAGTAAAAAAAATTAAATTATGCGGTCAATTAACTTTTCCAAAGACAATAAAATTATTGTTAAAAATAAAATTTGAATAAAATTATTTTTAAAATGATATTTAAAAAAAATATTAAAACAAAAACATATTAAATCAATTTAGTCAGGGTTAACCTGTTAAATATACACCTAGATTATAAAACTGAGATAATTCCACGAAAAAAAATTAATTAAACACCATATTAAAAATAAAATTTTCTTTTAATTTCATCGTATTTCTTGATGGTGCAGCTGAGCTTACCCTAATTTGCCTTAACTATATTCTTAAACTATAAATGAGCTTCCAACCTTTCAAGTCCAAGCCATTATTTGATCAACGGATAACGTTTTAACCATTGATTAAAACCTGTTTTAAAATACTAAAACAATATATATTGTTTAATTAATCAGATTTTAATTTTATTTTAAAAATATTATTAATTTGAGTGTTATAAATTTTAAGATTATTAAAGATTTATCTAATCATTAACTCATGTTTTGATAAATTAATTGAGATAGATATAAATTAACTCATATATTTATAATTATTAAAAAAAAATTGTCTCAAAAGAGATAATTACACTGCTGGTATACCAACTTCTCACTATTTCTCAATCGAGTATATTAATGTTTTTAAAAATCCCAAATCAAGTATTTCAATCTTCATTTTCCATTTTTTTTTTATGATATGGAAATTGATTTTGAACAAATAATTTAAATTTGAGACCATTTATTATAATGAAAATGTTACCCGCAGAAAAATAAATCCATTTATCCGGTTGAAAAATTTTCTAAATAGCAATGCATGTCTATGAATGATGATTCCACCTACCCAACCCGCCTGGGGCATCTTCAAGAGATGTGCTTCAAGCCTACATGGAAAGTAAAAAGTTAAAAAAATAAAATAGCTTAAATTAATTTTACTTTTTAATATTTATTTTACATGCTATTAAAGAAATGCTAAACAAAATACCATTTATCTTACAAAAATATTATTTCTATATATAGTGTAAAAAAGTCAAAAATTTACCAAACGTTATTTAATGCAATATTTTTTCCCTAGTTTTTTCCTTTAATTTTTTTATATCTATTTTTTAATAAAATTATCCTAGTTTTATGATTCATGTCATGAAAATGATTTCATTTGGGTTTATTTGAGTTATTATTTTAATTGATTTTTTTTTAATTTTATTATTTAATATTAACTTGATTGAAAATTATCTAAATTATCTTTAGATTCATCAAGTTAATCAGGTCATATCAAATTGTTAAAATCATTTTGTATTAGATGTATTAAAATGCAAATAGATTATGTAAGAATTGATTAAACTATTTATATAATTATATTAAAATTAGTTTAGTATAAAATATATTAAAATATAATTATGCTTTTTTAACATCAAAGTGTATATAAATAGAAAAGATCATATTTATATTATTTAAAAAGCTATTTTACATTTTCGTTGAGATGCTTTTAGGCTTGGTTTGATTGGTACCAAAGTGGATCAAGCGAGGGGACCGGTGAGGGACTAATTATGTGAAAAGCTCCTCCATGGTGGGCCGCGCACTTCCTTTCGGCTTCAACATGGCAAGTGAACGAGCATCATAAGATTTTAAATTTATTTTGTTTAGCGGTGAGTTATATATAAATTTTAGAATTTCTATATGTTTATATAATCATTAATTTTAAAAATTATAAGATTAGTTGAGATATGTATAAACTGATCCGAATATCCACATTAATAAATAAAAAATAAATGTATTTAAAAATATGATGCAAATCACGTTCCCAAAAAATTTTAATTTTTTATATATATTTTTAAATTATTTTAATATCAAAAATAACTTTTAAATAATAATAAAAATTTTATTTTAATATATCATCACCACAACCATTATTTCAAACATAAATAAAACTTTTGACAGCGGTGCCCCCTCGATAGCCAAGGTCATCATGCCAAGGAAGATTTTACTATTTATTTGGTTAATTACGGGGCAAGCTTCAAATTTACGATGCTTCGTATAATTTATATTCATTAATTGCTTGTAAAACACATAAACAATTAGTGATTTTATCAACTGTATTTAACGGAATGGTTTAATTAAGAAATGTAAATTTGCTGAGCTTACCCTAATTTAAAATTTGGATGGTAAATTAAACTTTTCCCTAACTATATTTTTAAATTAGGAGTGATTATTTTCAATTCGGTTCGGTTTTTATCAAAAAAAGTAACCAACCCAATTTAAAAAAAACTAAAACCGAACCGAAACTGGTTCAAATCGACCGGTTTTGGTTTGGGTTTTATATAACAAAAACCGGTTTGGATCGGTTTTTTCAATTGACCTTGGTTTTGGCTCTATTTTTTTCGGTTTGGCTCGTTTTTTTGTTTGGGTTTGGTTTGGTTTTTTTGGTTTTAGGCTTATAAAACCGGAACCAAACCGGTTGATTTTTTTAAATTTTAATTGATTTTTTTCATGATTGATTTATTTTTATTATTTTTTCTCAACCCTATCTTATCGAGCTTCCAACCTTTCTATTCCAAGCCATTATTAGATCAATAGATTAATTACATTGATTAAAACCTCTCAGAGGAGATAATTACACTATTGGTATACCAATTTCTCACTATTTCTCAATCGAGTATATTTAAAAGAAAAAATTCCAATCAATTATTTCAATCCTCGATTTTTCCCTCTCTTTTTTATGATATGAAGATTCCGAACAAGTAATTTAAATTTGAGACCTTTTATTATAGTAAAAGGTCACTTGTAGAAAAATAAATCCATTTATCCGGTTGAAAAAATCTCCTTCTGTTTGGAAGAAATTTCTCCCGATGAAAAGCTCAAAATTTGAAATTAATTAATCAAAACCATCTATCAATCATGTCATCGCAAAACAGAAAAGCTTATGGAAATCAGACAAAACAAGCTAATTGACCTGTGATTCTTAGCAGGTCGAATAAAAAAAATATTCTAGAAATGTAATCACGTTTTAAAAAAGTAATAAAAAATTAATATTAAATAATAAAAATTAATATTGAAAAATAAAAAAACAAGCTAAAAAAAAATATTATCAACCCGTGTTAACTTATTAACACCATTAACCAAGTTATTTGACTAGAAACAACAAGTTCGGAAAAAACTTGATGCCCGATATTTAATTAATAATATATTGAATGATAAATTTTTTTAGAAAAATAAACATACAAGAATATAAAAAAATAGCAATCATAAACCAAAAAAAATATGAACCTATCTGATTTAACTTACTAAACCCATAAGCCAAATTATAAAATTGATACAACTCAATATAAAAAAACAAAAAAAATCACAAGACTAAATTTATATAAAAAAATTCCAATCATGAGATGGAAAAGGATAAATAAGTAAAATTAATTGTTAACTCTTGTGATAAGCCTTTTGATTGTAAGCATAAAATATAAAAAAAATCATGAAAATTAATTTTTAACAAATCAAATATATAAGCACAATTTTATTTTTTTGAAAAAATCATCCACAAAGGGTCCAAAAAAAAGATTAATTAAAATCCAAAAAAATGCATGAATTCACCCAGATTAGCCAACCAAACACACAAGCCAGGTCATGAAATTGGGGTAAATATATATAAAGAAAACCATAAATCCTATTTTATTAAAAATTAAATATCAAGTAATGAGATTAAAAAAAATAAAAAAAACAACATGAATCTGTGTTAACTTGTAAAATTCTTGAACCTAACCATTTAATCGAAAACATCAAATATAAAAAAACTACGGAGTCTAAATTTCAATAAATCAAATGTTAAATGATAAAATTAAAAAATAAATTAAATCACAAAAAAATAGTTCAAAATAAAAAATAACAATTCAAAATAAAAGATTCAAAATAAAAAATAATAATTAAAAAAATAAGGATTAGATTTTGAAAAAACAATAATGAGAGGATGGTTAATTTTTTATTGAAAGACTAAATTGAAAATAAAAATCAATTCCATAGAAAAATTAAAAGAATAAATCATGGGTCAAATTTTAAAAAAATAACAAATTAAAATTTTTGATTAAAGGATAAAATTAAAAAAAATTAAAAGTTTACAAAAGAGTAAAAAAAAAAGTCGAGATCAAATTAAAAAAATAAACAATTTAAATTGAAGAATAAAATTATAAAAAAATCAAGGAATAAAACTACAACTCCAAAGAATAAAATTTAATACTCAAATATCTCAAACTAAAAGGACCGCGTTGAAAGTTTAGATGCCAAAC
>Ga0325404_1003673_pt1 | contig 16362 bp, 7 predicted proteins | sample PopdelMetagenome_18_FD_205664 | JGI IMG/M metagenome (GOLD analysis project Ga0325404, IMG submission 205664) | Populus deltoides microbial communities from Bellville, Georgia, United States - Xylem-Control-R1 | ecosystem: Host-associated > Plants > Phyllosphere > Stem > Wood/Secondary xylem... | reverse complement strand
TTCATAGAGAGTTCGAAAACAATTACTTGAAATGCCGCAAACACACCGACGTCCCTACCGACAAATATAGATTTTCTTGAGTAGTTTGCCTCTTAACTACCTTCTCAATATGACGACTGGTTTTTTAAATTTTTTAAGCACCTGGTAGCAAATCTATGAGCTGAATTCGACCTTTTCCCATATGAGTAAAAAAAAGCACACCGTTCCCCATCATTAACTTTCTTCAAACAATTGAATCCTTTAACAATAAATGTGTCTAATCCTGGCTTTCCAAATGGTTTACTTGGAAATAAATAGTAAGGGAAACAAAATGCAGTACTTTTCTCTGAACATTCAAGCCACATATAACTTTTGAACCAATGAGACTGAAATCGACGAGGATGTTTTTCACCAGTCAACGGATTTTCAAACATTAAAGGTTGATATAGCCCCAAATTAATGTATGCCCTTCGAATTTTATCTTGTTGATTAACCGAGTATTTTCAAATTTGAGGATGATTGCTTGGATCTCTAATTAAAGCAATGTCGATTCTAGTAAGAGGCTGCTCACTAATCAATGCAGGTTCTTTGTAAATTGAAGCACATTAGAGCTGCTTAACCATAACTTCAACATTACATATTGGAGTTAGTTCACTAGGCTGTGAGTTATCAATATTTTTCTCTTTTTTTTTTTGTAAAAAATAATCAATTCTTCTTATTTTTTCATGGTTCAACCTAAAATCAAAATATATATCGTGAGAAAAAATTGATAATTTTAGCGGTTCTGCTAAAAACAAAACATAAAAAAATCGAAGCATAATAAAAACAAATCAATAAAATATATCTAATTAATTAGAAAAAATCACTATAACAAGAATTAAAAAAAATTGGTAGAACTAGCAGATCAGAGCAAAAAAAAAGAAGAAAAAATGGTAGAATTATAAAAAAAACCTCATTAAATTCTTAACAAACATATCAAAACAAAACAAAAACAAATTTTAAATTTGAGTTATCGATGCTCAATTATCTTATTTTGTTTGATGAAAGATGAATTAATTGGTGACTCTGTTTCAATCTTTCCTCTTGCAACTTGTATTCTTATTTTTGTTTTATACCTTTTATATTAGGACTTTAAGGAGAGAAGACAACAAAGCCCATTCAATTGAAAAAATTATTTATGACTATATAATTTTTCTTTATACGTAAGTAGCATAGAATAAAGAGTTTTAAAGTAAAGAATAATAAATATATTTACTATTAGAAGGCCCATCTATTTAAATAAAAAAATATTACATCTTCTCATCCTTAATCATTAAGTAATAAAAATAATTGAAATTTCTTGTAGGCCTGGGCCCAACTTGCCTCCTTTTAATTCTGTCTTTGGCGGACATGACATTCTACTATTCACTAATTAATATATATAACAAAATTATATGATAAAAAGTTATAAACATTATTTATTTAATACTCGATGTTGTTTTTCAATGAAACAAATTTTAATATTAATAATTTTAATTTATTTAATTATTATATATCAAATAAGGATTTTTTTTATTATTATATAACCTAAAACTTATGACACTAAATTGTAGTTTATTTGTTAATGTATATGAAAAAATTGCTTGATAAAAAGCTATGACTATCTTCGCCTAATCGTTTTATGCTCAGTAAATTCTTTCAATAGAACAAGTTCAAATATTAATAACTATATAAAAAAACAAGGGTATGCCAAGAATGCCTGTATAGTAAGTACATTTAAGTTGTTTTTTTTTTTTGTATTTCAAAATTAAAAAAAATAAAACAGAAAGAGATATAAAATAAATCCATATTTAATATAATCTTAGAATAAATTTATATATTTTAAAAAAATATATATATAAAAAAAACATATATTCTTTATTTTCATTATTTTTATCCTTTTTATTTCGAATCACCCATGTTATGTCATAATTTCTACAAAATAAGAAAAAACTTAAAAAACAACCACCAACTACCACTTTGGTTTCAAGGACCGTGGTGGCTTTTTGCTTCTCGAATATCGTGCAAGTATTTGCTTTTTTTTTTTTATGTTCGTTTGGAGGTGTCCTTTTGGGTTCTTCGAGAGCGAAAAGAGAGGCAGGGGTAAGTGGCTAAGTGCTCCTCAACCATTGTGTGAATACTGTACAATGAAGAAGGTAACGAAGGACAAAAAGCAAGAGATAGTTAAAGAAAGAGACTGTGAAGACTGGTGTTTTGTTTGCAAAGATGGTGGAGAGTTAATTCTCTGTGACTTTGAGTAAGATTTTTTTTTCCGTCTATTTTCTGACTTTCAAGTTCAATCTTTACTGTTCAAAGTCACTGTCTTGTTGGGTTCTTCTTGTTTCTTCTTTTGCTATTGATGACTGAGATATTTTGCATGCCTGGAGATTGGAGTGCTAGTTTCCGTCTTTTGGGGGTCAAAGGGTAGTTTTGTCTTGGTGAGTTTCTGTCCGGTGGACTGAACTTGCCTCATGTATGCTGCTATAACATACAAGGATTGTAGTAGTATTTGCTTTTGCTTTCCCAAGTTGAAACAATCCATTTTCTTGTTATATCTTGATTTTTAATGATTTTCAAGGCACTATATTATGTACATTGTTAGATTGTCACCTTGAACATGGCAGATTCTTCAATGCCTTTTTCAAGAATTTAGAGTTTACTGTGATTTTGTTTTTGAATTTCACATCCTCTGAATGTCCGTGGAAAAGCGAAGATCGGCAGTATCTTTGCTTTTGGGAAATAAAATTTCTTACCAACCAAAGTCTATTTTTTCTTTTGAATATGGAATTTCTTGATTTCAGTATTGATAGGCCTAGGAGCTTGTGAAATCGTGATTTTGGTATTAATTGGTAAGTTGATGGAAACTAGGAAAACGAGGTCCTTGTTGTTTGAATTTGATGATCTTGTTTCATTTTTGTGCTCAATAAAAGTTGGCATTTTGGTGTTTTCTTGAGCACTTCCTTTGAATTAAAGCTTAGATAGGGTGAGTGGATGAAAATCTTGTACTTGTAAAACATTAAAATAATAGAAAGTACTAGGATTTAATTGTTTAAGAAACAATATTTTGTGATCTTTTTCTTTGATAGTTTATGTTTAGCATTCAATTATGATCATCATTGATCATTTTTAAATCTATCACTCGCTGAAAATGCAGTCACTGGCAAGCAATGTTGTACCCGTAATTTTTATTTGTGCACAATTTGTTTTTTCTGAACTCAATGTCAGATAGATTCAGCTATGGAGAATGCCTAAAATTTGAAGGTATGGATGATTAAGAAAGTTGTGTTTTCTTCTATCTAGAAAGGGGAATACTGATTGTATTTTTCCAAAAACATCAACACAATAACATGTGATCATGTTGCATTGCCTTATGTTTATTATCATGGTGAATTTCTCTGTTTGGCTCAATCTATTTACAGTATGAATGTTGCTAGCTTTGTTAGGAGTAATAGGTTCATTACTTTTTGAAAGTCGAGCCTCTCTGCAACAAGGAAAATAAAAGAAAGAAAATACTGATGTTCCTAAATGGAAGTTAGTCACTTGGATAGTGTACTGTTATGAAGCATGGTGGTGTTTAATACATTGAGATAGTTGAGCGGTTTTCAATTAGCGTTGTCATCCTTGTTTTCTGACAGTCAAATAGATATCTCTAATGATGAGAATTGAGAAAACCTGCCATTTATTATTATAATGAGTACATACTGCAGAAAGCTTTGCTGTTATATACACTTGTGCATGAATCATGATTTAATCCTTGTCCGTGAATAATTTATGGGGACGGCTATAATCTGATTGTGGTAATCCTGCATTGAAACTGCACTCATTTCTTGACTTTCCTCTGAAGTATGTGCGACAGCTACTTCCATGCACCTCTTAAATTAAAATTGTCAATGTCATTGTTGCCTTTCTAACTTTTTTCCTCTTTCTAGTGATTGTCTAAAGGTTTACCATACAGAGTGTGTGAAAAAGGGTGATTCCTTTCCGGGAACTGGTCAGCCATGGACTTGTGGTAAGTCACTAAAAGTTATATGTGATGATAATCTAACTTGAAATTATGTCTTCTATTCAAATATTTCTAAGCAAGTGTAGTTACAGTATGCATGAGGTAGATTACACTGTGTTAGCCATGCTACTTTGAAATATCTTAATATATTAGGTTTCCTTTTTCTCAACTTTCTTTGTAAAGAATATGACAGGAAAACTTATGTAGCATATATAAAAAATTTTGATGTTTCAGCTCGGCATTCTTGTACCAAATGTCAAAAAGCCACCAAATTATATTGCTACTGCTGTCCTAAAGCTGTATGCAGTCGCTGCATCAGTGCTGCTAAGTTTTTAGCTGTTAGAGGGAATAAAGGATTGTGTGAAGAATGTTTAGAGTATGTACATTGTGTAGAAGATAAAGATGATGTGGATGCTGATGGGGTAAGCATATCACCTTGTGTGTCATTTTTTAATTGCAACATGCAAATGTGCATTCTGTACTAGTTCTTGTCTGCATACTGCATTTCAGAAGGACCCAATAAATACATTATAGCAGGTTTTGGGTTGGCTTGTGACATATTGGAGAGTTTGGTTTTTTCTCAAATTCTGCAAACACTTGGAAAGAAAATGCAATAAGCGTATCACATTGAATACTTAGACAGGTCATTTTGTCTGCCAACACTTTTAGGTAATGTTTTGGTAAACATAATATATTTTAATTAAAGAATGAAGAAGGGAAGAAAGTTGACATATGTATCTTGCAGGGATCTGTTTCTTGAATTTTCCTGGTTTTTTAGCACCATGGACATGCATTTTAGTAGATAAGCAAGAATCTGATTCCTAGGTGATTGTTGAAAAGTAGGGATACCAATGGAAAGGACTTGGAAGTTTTTCAACAAATGAAGAGGATTTTAGCCATTTAAACAATGAATCAGATTGAAATAGAAACTTAGATTCATCTATGAACTCTCAACGGTTGGGCATCTATGCTTTCTTTCAATTTATTGGTAAACTCTACTCTTTTTTGGATGTGAGAACGAAGTTATGGTGATGATTGTTCCACTGTGGCTGTATTTTGTATGTATATCAATTTGCAGGGTGAAATAGACTTGACAGATCGAGATACGTATGAATGCCTGTTCCTGGAATATTGGGAAATCATAAAGGAAGCAGAAGGCTTGACATGGGATGATGTCAATTTGGCAGAGCTTGGGCTGAGAAAGCATTCCAAACGCAGCTTCAAGTCAACTAAAATTGGGAAGAGCAAAAATGATGGTGACTTGGTGATATATGATAGTGATCTGGAAATTACTGAAGCCTACAAAACAAGAGGAAAAAGGAAGGGGTCAAAGCCAATTGAATTTGATGGATGGGGATCAAAACAGCTTATTGAGTTCCTCACATTTCTTGGAAAAGATACAACAAAAGAGCTATCACAATATGAAGTTAATACAATCATCTGTGCATACATTCAAGAAAAGGAACTTCTTGATCCCGTAAAGAAAAAGAAAGTTATTTGTGATGAAAAGCTCTATTCAATTTTTAGAAGGAAATCTATGTATAAAAATGCCATACTTAATCTTCTGGAATACCATTTTACTGCAAACTTAATTGATTCACAGTCAGAGGATGATGAAAATATAGATGGAGTCGAAATAAGTTTTCAAGAAAAAAGTGAAAAATCCACTATAACATTCAAGAAACGGAACTCAATGGGCTCTCGAATGAAGTCTGAAGAAATAGAAGCAGTTCCTAGACTCCATGACAGTGGTTTTGCAGCTATAGTTACTGAGAATATCAAACTTGTCTACTTGAGGAAAAGCTTAGTGGAGGAACTGTCGAAGGAGCCTGAAAGTTTTGAAGGTAAGATAGTGGGAAGCTTCGTGAAAGTAAAAAATGACTCCAGAGACCCCAGTGCTAGAAATTCTTACCAGCTCTCACAAGTTACAGGTAGGTCACTGTATCTGGACCAACCATAGCATTCAATTATTATTAATGCATGAAGGGGATGGCAGCTTATTTTCAGTTCTGCAAAACCAAAATCTTTTCGTTTATGTTTTTATTCCTGTTTGCATAAAGTGGAAACATGATTGGTAATTTGTGGTAAATTTCACACAGTGTAGCTCATTTTTGTGCCTAAACATATGTTCTATGTTTCAGAGGTTATTCACATTTCATTATTTTATTTCTTGTTTTTATCTCAGGTATAAAGCAATCCTCAGTAATTGGAGAGAATAAGAGTGAAATTCTTTTTAGAGTTTCCAGTATGCCAATAGATGTATGCTTTTCAATGCTTTCAGATTTGGACTTATCTGAGGTAACTGCTATCGAAGCTTTCGAATAGAGATAATGATATGTTTTATTCTGCGAATAAATATAGGTTTTGAAGGTTTCATCTAAATGAAACAGTATTGTCAATAATTATCCGAGTCTTCCGTGCTTATCATGGGAAATGGATAATTCACTAGTCTACCATTTTTTTCTTATCATTTTTATTTGTATTCTATTTACCTATCCCTTTGCAACATTGTTGTTCTTTCCTCTTACTAAGCAATTCTGAGAAATGCCAGTTCTGATGACTATCTCTCAATTAAGTTACCATTTCCCATTACTCATAGCATAATAGGGCTTTGCTGAATTATCTTCACATAGTGGTTGAACTGTTTATTGATGTATTAGGCACATTCTTGTCATTTGCAGGATGAAATTGAGGATTTGAGACAAAATGTGGAGGAAGGGTTACATCCGAAACCTACTATTGTAAGATTTTCAAAGAATAGTTTATCTTTTTCTCTTGAGGTGCAACATTTCTGAACGAATCATATTGCTTTTTCCTTAGCATTCTACTATTTCAAATATATTTTGATTATCTCAAGAAATTTTTAGACTTTAATATTAAGGATGTCAGAGTAATCATCATTATCGGAGTTCAAGTTGCTAGTTTTGTAGATAAGAAAAGAATCACTCGAAACCTATAATTAAAGAAGGGGAATTCAACTTTACACCTGTTTTCGAAAATGTAGAGTTCTATCCTTTGAGAAACTGTTTAGCTAGGAAATGGAAGCTGTTTTCTGTTATATTTCTGGTTGTATGGTAACGGACTATTTACAATAGGTCAAACAATTTGCCAACTTAATTGTCCTTTTTTTTCCCCTTAATATGGGTAAAGTAATAGGTTACGGCAATAATTGATGGGGATGCCTTTCTTGACAGGTGGAGCTTGAACAGAAGGCAAAACAGCTGCATGTGGATATAACAAAACATGTATGTATTCAGACTTGATGCTATACCTCTTAATGATGTTTTCCTTACCCTTTGCATCCTGAAAAAGTTAAACAAACTTACATATTGCTTGCTATAAAAAACTTCTCATTTCATTAGTTATTAATGGGAAACATTTTGCTGCAGTGGATTGAGAAAGAGCTGGCAAGGTTACAAAAACGCATTGATTTAGCAAATGAGAAGGGATGGAGAAGAGAATATCCTTTCATGGTGTATGCTATTTAATAAAAGTGTTGGCTTTGGTAACATATTCCATCATCTTCAAATTTACTTTCTCGAACCTCTTACATAAACTTCCCTGAGATTATATTGGAAGTACACTCACCCTCTTTAAAGCCTAAAACGAAGTTCTTGGCTCTGCCATGCGCCCCCTATATTCTTTTTTTGCACCATAAATGCTAATCAAATCTGTCATATTGGTAGGATGGGGATGCTATATGTCTAGCTTTCGCTGAATTATACCTTTCTAAAATTTACTTGGTACTGATTTTTTCTTTTATTTGTCATCATTGTCATCCGTTCACCATCATAAACGAACATGTAACATTATGCATTTTTCACAAGTTATTAACTATCTCAATGAATGATTGTTACCTTAACCTTTTATTGGTGTCAAACGTTGTTTGAATATTTAGATGAACTAGAACTGCTTAAGAAACCATCTGAGCAGGAACGATTGTTACAACAGTCGCCAAAGGTCATTCAACAGATGGTCGAGTGCAAAACTTCTCCACAGATGTTTCAGAAACGATACAGACCAATATGATGGATCATGCAGGGGTGCGGGCTGGTGTAGGGGTGTAGAAATCACCCAGCACTTAAACTGGAAAATACCCAAGCTTGGCCATATCTCAGATGGATTTTGAAACTGAAACTGCTTTAAGCAACTTGGTCATCCTTTTTGTTAGCAAACTATTTGGGAGAAAATTTTGTTTAATGTCAGGGATGGGTGTATTATGTCATAAATTTGCACTATATATTATAATTTACAACATATGGTTGCTTATCATCCTAGATTTGGGGATTGATATTATAGCAAAATCATGGTTGAAAAAATTTGATGATGCACAAAAGCTCTCCTTTCTGGCCACAAACCTATGCCAACTTTAATTACAAAGACTAATACAATAAATACATGGGGAGGCCTTTTCAGTCTGCATTTTACTTAAATTTCTTGTCACTTACATATAATGTATATCGTTCTATTAGTTATCTGAGCATATCAACTTTACTATTAACATTCAATGGTTTCTCGTGAACCCCAAAACCGATGATGGAACTGCAGAATGATTTTTAAGTTTTCAGGGTCTGTTTGGAAAGAAGGTTGCACTAGTTTCGTGGTGTTTGATGCTTTTCACTGGAAACTGAGGTTGCACCGAACGGCTACTTAGCAGTAACAGGTCCATGCTTTCCTTAGTTTTTGAGCACATTAACTCTGTCAATGGTATCTGATTCGTTCTCCTTATCAATACCAACATCAGTGATGGGAAGCACAGAAGGAACACTTTTTACAGTAGCTGAGTCTTCATTTTCCCTTGGAGGGGAATGACTGTTGCTCTTACTCGGCCCATCATCATCTCTCAACTGGGTATCCACCGAGTCGTAGTCCTGGCTCTTCCTGTTTTCTAGTATCTGTTTTTTCTCACTAGCTTCCAGCAAAATTGTTTGGTCATTGGTAATTAGCGATGGCGCATCTGACATTACAATTGTTTCAGGCAACTCGGGTGCATTGGGCAACTCTTGTTTTTGCTTCTGATTCGACTTCTGACCCAGTGTGCTACCACCACCAGAAACACTCTTGGTTATTCTGACAAGATGGTGAAGCCACAATACCTGTTCAAGAATATAGGCTTCTGTTTTCTCCTTGTCGGCGTGGTGGAGTGTTTCAATCCGGATTATGTCAGCTGCTGCAGCAGCAGACTTTCTATTGGGCTCAGACCTGTATGCAAAACGACCATATCTTAGTTCACTCTGGCCATTCTGCTTACTCGTATTAACAAAATAAATTGGAAAAACTGAGAAACAATTGGTAGAAACCTAAGGACTCACCCGATACTTGCCCACTCTCCTACCCAACCAAAACCGTGATGGGCTCTGTTTTAGATCAGTTAAAATGCAAAGCGAAACGATGATAACGATTAGGCAGTGAGACACACAGCAAAATTAAGGATATAAAGCAGGAGAAATTTTCAGTTTTTAGGGAGGGAAAATAATGGCATTGCATACTTGGCTGTATTAATGGACATTGGAACCAGCCACTGCAATGTCTTCTCCATCTCATCTTTAATTTCCGTAATGGTAAGCTGGAGAGGCAAATCACAACTGATGTAAACAACTAGAGCATCTGCATGGCTAAGAAAATAAAAACCAAGGGGAAAAGTAATACCTCATCTTTGACATGAAAAGATAGCAATTTGGAACGCAGAGCTGATTTTACACCAGGCAGCAAGTTCTGGTACAATGCATCCTTACTATTTGGAGGCATGGAGCTTGATCGTGCCACCTGAGAATCTATAATTAGAAAGGCCTTGAAGCAAGATTCCAAGAACACAAGTACATGCATGAATGGGGAGATCATAAGAAAGCAGGGAGCTCAATTTTTTAACGCAGGTGAACTAAAAAAGTGCAATTAAGGCGGGGAAACTGAGCAACAAGCAAAGATGATAACCAGTAGGAAATGAGGGTGTGAAATCTTCAAATCATGTTCCAAGTCATTCAGCTTAGCAGGGGCACTGTAAGCTGTCAACTTAGTCTGGTTCAGAGCAAAACATGAGGGTGTGCCTTACATTTAATAGGGTTGTGGCCCTTGAAGCTGTCTGTGGATAGAAAATGAGCTCGAAATTTATGAAGCATGAGGGCTATTCCTTTTACTTGCAATGCAAAATAGAGCAGCCCAGTGTTCTAGTGTTTGAAGTTAATGCATTGTAACTGGATCGAGACTAGCCCTCTTAAGACCCCAATTTAGCAGTTCATGGTCCTCTTCAAAAGGCCATAAACCAGGTAATCATCTTTTCTTCAAGTACGCACTGGCTAAGTCAGAATTCTAAAATAAACAATAAACAACCACCCATGCAATGGTGCACACGCACACAGACACACACCATATCCATTTTCATTTCTAAGGTTCTGTTATGAAGTTGTTAATAACTCTTTTCATTCTTACATGGTAACTGCATGATACATGAATGCAAGGTTGTGCACGTAAATGCACATCCAAAATAATATCGGTTGCAGTTTGGTGAATTGCAGGCGAAACATGTAATTTTACAAGATGAAAACTTTGAAATCTAGTGCAGCATGTAAGGGACTCCATCAGAGTCATTTTATGCACGTAGTATAGTACATATGGAAAATAAGATAGCTCGTCCATGCTTATGGGTGCAGAAATTATGGAAAAATAGTTCAACTCATTCTAGATTTTTCTTCCCACAACCTTTCTGATTCTCTTTCGCTTTCCTTTAAGAGTAAGACTGTTCTTGCTATATTAGAAGCCCATCAGATATGTGAAATAATGTCACATAGCAACCAATCTTGATTACAAATTGTAAGGCTAATAATTACTAACTTTGAAGAATAGTGGATAGACAAAATGCAGAATGATTTAACATGATGAATATAGATGGCACTTACAAGGTTATCAATTTGCATAACTACATTTGCATAATGTAAAGAAAGACCAGCAGGTCCCAATCTTGTAGGATTGCTCACAGATTCTTTATCTTGTATGGAATCATCTGCAGTATACAACTAAATACCATCAAATATTATAATAAATGAAATCAATTTATGCAAGAACTCCTTCGAGTAAAGGATGGAAAGTCAAATATGCAGAAGCATAAATCCCAAGGAAAATCTGCGGGCCAGTAGTTGCAAGAAAAAATTTTCTACTTTCCATTGCCGAGTTTGAACTCCACGTATAATGTTCTTTTTTCTTATTCAAAATGGTTTCAAGTATTGAAAAAAAGAAAAGAAAAGAAAATGATACCAAATGGTAGTACATGTTCATTGGTTAATGGTGAAAACTTATTACACTGAATATACAAGTGCATCCTTAAGAAATTTTTCAATGATAAAAGATTAATTTTGATTGAAAAAAAATATAAATTGATCATTCATATTCAAAACAGAAATCACAAGGAAAATTAGATTGACTTCTGTGATGAAATCACAGGGAAAGTTGACATTGACAAGGAAAACTGCAGAAGCATACACTTCAAATAATTTCTTTGCGACTTGATGTTTTGGGTTAGCAACTTTCCCTGTAATTTTGAGTTGAAACTAAAACCAAAATGTGATTAACACCAGAACTAGCAATTTTCAAACATGAAAATTACATGTTTTGAAGAAAATGAAAGTAAAACATGCACTTGGAGAGCATAAATAAGACATGCTCAAGACCATGGCCAAACACATACCGAAGCTACCATATGCGTTGCCTATCTCGAGGATTAAGAAATGGACAATATCTACAAACATCTCCATAACCTGCATAAGATAATTAGGTCACTACAAGAAGTATTCCAATTATTGAGATTCTATTTACTCTATCAACAACCTTGGTAGATAATCAATGATATTTGTTGCCATAAATCAAAAATCATAATTTCAATTATGTAGCAACAGAAAGAAGCAAAACAATCAGTAATGCTACCTCTTCCAAACTTCTAGACCAGAGTGATTTCTTCTTTACATTTTGTATTCGTTTTCTTTGGTTTCTTATTTCTGTCCTCAACATTGCAGGGCTTTCTCCTGCATTTCAGAGAGCAAAGACACAAACTTAAATTAGTACCTCACTAACAAGTGCCCCAGGGCATTGGGTGCGGGTTACTACTTTAATTAGCAATTGATACATTATCAGAATTCTCAACTACAATCATGTCAATCACCTCAACTTTCAGAATCCTAAAACTATTTAACACCGATATTTTCAATTTCTAGTAACTGCAACATAACAAATGGCCTCTGTATACCTTTAGGATTAGTCATATGTAAAATATAACAAACAAAATTAAATGTTACTATCATATAAGCACAACTCACAACATTGCAGCAATGTCAAAATCAGTACCCAGATTAACAAAAAAAGAAAGTGGTCTCTTTTTTTTTTTTTTGTGTGTGTGTGTGTGTGTATATATCAATATTGTTATGAAGAAAGCATAGATAAAGCACCATATCCTATCATTTATAAAAATCCATTAAAAGAATGTTGCTTTCTTCATCTCATCTAGATGTATTTACATTAAATGTCTTTTAGTTTCTTTCACTTTGTGATCAGGGCCCAGTCAATTTCGGCAACAAAGGTGATATGTTCAGTCAATAACATCATTTCTCATTAGTTTCTGGACAAAGGAGCGGCATACTGTTTGGTAACTAAAAGGATGCCATATACACAGTTCAATAGGTTCAGCATAGAGTGCAATTCACATTCACATCACACTCTTTTATGAAGCACAAATGGCAGCATTTTTTATTCAAGAGCAGCTCTCAGATAACAATATAGAAGTTAAAAAATAACCTTTCTGATTAGAAGCTGCAGCATCCTCCCTCTGTTGACATTCTTGTTCCATTTTATCCAAAATTTGCAATTCATGGTATAGCTCCTGCAAACCCAAGAACATTTATGTCATCATTCTTTGAAACCAAAGCACATGATGTAACAGCAAAAGTTTACACAACTTATCACAATACTCCAGTTATGCAAAGCATAAATCATCACATCAGGAAGGCAAATAAATAAAAAATCAATGTAAAGCTGCAGACTCCATGGATGTATATCGTAAATGTCAAGAATAGTTTTTTGGGCACAACCATATTAAAGTGCTAAAGAGGCCATCCATCCACCAATTAAAGTTCCCCAAATCATAGCAAGAAAGAATATTGTACTCACGGCTGTATACTGAACCAGAATCGTTAAAAGTTCTATTATGGATTCTGCCTCCTCCCGCAATCCCTTACTAGGAGTTTGCACTCTGCTAATTCTAGAAATCAAATAAAGAATTTCAATCAGTAATCAATACTTTAGAAGTATATTGTAAATATAATGGACAAACAAGGTACCGTGCTATATGTATTACTTCTCAAAATAACGATCCAAGTTGTGCCATTGAGAATCTTTACATCGATTTCCAAAACGAACCACCTCTCCTGAAAATATTTTCAGCTCTTCTCTGCAAAACAAGTAAATGAAGACTTCAAGATACTGTTACAGAAATAAGACAAATAGGAAGAGAGCTTGCCCATAGATGCATTATGATGCTAATTTGTAAGGCACTCACCTCTTGTCAGCTGCAACGATCCTCAAAAGTTCATCCATATCTTTTGATATCAGATTTTGCACGCCTTCTGAAGGAAGCACCTCTTCTTTCAAATAACTTACACTTCGTATAGAAAGAGATTGCATAAGGTTGGAACCCTTGACAACTGTGTTTGCTACCTCAAAAGCTAAAATTCCAAGTTCATTGCCCTTGGTTGCTCCACTAGAAGCAAAAATGTTAGGGTTTAAATTTGTGATGCTACTCCCTAGTGTGTCCAGGACCTCCACTGCTTTCCCTAGTCCAAGAGTGCCAGCTCTACTTATACGTGAACTAACCTCCGAAACCTGCAGATTATAGCATTTCACTTAAATATTTTCAATGCATATCAAATTAGCAGACCACTGCAGAATTGTAGTAGGTTATAATCTAGATTATTCATCTGGGTCTTCAGCCATCCAACAATGCTGATTACACATATAAGCTTTCGTAAATTCCAGTTACAATCACTAATGCAATCTCATCATGCTTCTGGTCTGGTTTGTTCAAAAAACAAGAACTTTCCTCCAATCCACCATCGTATATAGGAGACTATTCCTATTCACTCTAGCATGCCATATACTTGATATCCATTCGCCTCGCCAAAGTTTTCACAATTAGATGAAAAATAAATTGATTTAAGGATGGACAATTTTGGTGATTAAGGATTCGATAACTGGGATTAAGGGCTGATGCTACCTGTTTACTCAATTTAAACTACTTTTCTCTATGTTTGACTCCAATCCAAGTTTCACCACATCAAGCTTTCCATCTACACTATCCGACACTTTTAAATCATCAACAAGCTTGCCCTAATTTACAACAAAACATAAAAGAACTAGTCTTGAAAAATAGCCACAACTAACTGCTCTTGCAAGAAAAAACATGAAAACTTCAGTTGACCAAACCAAAAAAAAAATTGCAAACTTTACCTTGGCAACAGCTGCTTGTCTGCGAATTGATCTTGATTTTATTGATGATGATGGATATCTAGGAATCCCATCATAAAACTCGTCTCCAACATCATTTTTAGCATATAAAAATGACTCCTTTGTCCGCTGCTTTAAATTTGCCTCTTGCAATTCCTTTTTCTCTATTCTTTCCTTCACTTGTTGAGTACTTGAAATATGTGGCTTGTTGCAATAAGAATCAACACCATTCCCCTTAGACTTTGCATATGGATTGGATTTTTTGTTACTGGCATCGGATTTCTTTGAACAAGTCCCCCCCATGGTTATTATCTAGTGATCAATCAACACTAACACAAATTGTGAATCCAAGAACAGCAAAAACTCAATTTGGAACACAAATTTGAAGCTGAAGGAAAGAAAAATCAAAGATTGAAACTTTACAAGTGATTTACCAGATGAATAAAAGAAGTGGATTTTTCCAGAGAGAGGGGGGGGGGGGGGGAGCTAGAGGATGTAAAAGTCCACCCGACATAGCCATCCCGCCTAAACCATTAATGAGAATTCTTTAATGCTGTTAAACAATCACATGTGATCCTCGTACTTTTTACCTTTATCAAATCAAATTCTGTACTTTCATGTAAATCATTTTGATCCTTTTTTTTTTTTTCAATCAAAGGTGATTTAGGCCTCGTTTATTTGGCAAAAAATGATTTTCTAAAAATCACTTTTTAAATTTTTATGTTTGTTTATCATTAAAAAAATTAATCAATGAAAAACACTTTCCAGTTTAAAAACAATTGGTTTGGTTTCCAGAAAAGTGTTTTCTTTTTATTTTGAGCAGAAAACACTTTGCAGAAGTTATCAAAAAATTAGAAATATTATATTATTTATTGATTATAATAAATTTGGTCCTCAAAATTTTGATTGCTATATATTTTGTTTTGAATCTTTTTTTTTCAATTTCACCCCTTAGAATTTGATTTTTATATTAACTTTGATCCTCATTTTTATGATTGTTATTTTCTTTTTTCTTATTATGTTTTTAATTAAAATTTTATGTCTATCAAATTTGTTTTATTATTCTTTTGATTTTTACTTATTTTATTTGAAATAATTTATAAAATTATAATTACTATTATTTTAATTTCATTATCTTTCAATTTTTTTATCTATTAGATTTGATCTCTATTATTTTGATTGTTATTTATCTTATCTGAGATAATTTATGAAATTAGATTTTTTTTCAATTTCATTCTCATTCAACTTTATAATTTGTAAGATTTGTTCCTTATTATTTAAATAAACTTGAAAAAAAAATATTAATAAGTTATTTTCCAACTCATTTTCCATGACATAACCAAATACTGGAAAGTGTTTTCCAACTAATTTTCCATCATACTACCAAACATCGAAAAATAATTTATTTTTCAGGAATTTATTTTCTAAAAAAATCACTTTTTACCTTTATCAAATCAAATTCTATAATTTCATTTAAATCATTTTGATTCTTTTTTTCAATCAAAAGTGATTTAACCTCTCTATCCAACTTTGTCACTAGTTAAATGGTGCCCAAAAACCATTGGAGATCTAGCATGGTTGACAAGCAACTCCATATTATTATCATCAAAAAATAATTTTTTATTCACATATTATTTCATAAGTAGATGATTTACTTAAAACTCAATCAAAGAAATAGATAATTTTGTTGAACAATGAAAGGGTACAAGGATTTCTATATTGTTAAGGTAAAAATAATAATTAAACAGCTAGATGAAGGTCACATGGAAGATGTCAAATTGACTTTTATTTAAGATAGAGGAGTTGATTTAATTTAATATAAAGTAGAGTATTTGAATTGATAAACATGAAACTAAAGGGACCATATGTGATTCTTAGAC
>Ga0325404_1003669_pt1 | contig 16367 bp, 13 predicted proteins | sample PopdelMetagenome_18_FD_205664 | JGI IMG/M metagenome (GOLD analysis project Ga0325404, IMG submission 205664) | Populus deltoides microbial communities from Bellville, Georgia, United States - Xylem-Control-R1 | ecosystem: Host-associated > Plants > Phyllosphere > Stem > Wood/Secondary xylem... | reverse complement strand
ATACAAGATGATGATAAAGATTATTATTTTGCTGTCTTTCTCATCTCATTTCGTTTCTTCAACACGATGAAGATAAGATCAACCTTTCTTCTCGCTCTTCTTTTTTATTCTTCTTCTTCAAATTTGGAGTCAATGCTTTTCAATTTAATGCAAGGCTGCCTTTTTTAAAGCAAAATGGTAATAAACTAGTTGTTGGCCCGATCTTGGAATAATTAAAAAAAAAAACAAAAACAAAAACAAAATGATTGCTTTCTTTATGCTTTAATAATGACAATTTTATTTAAAAAAACTATTATTTAAAGAGATAATTATTTTTTTCTTAAACTGATTCTAATTTAATCATTGAGAGTAACGTCGATCATCTACATTTCTTCTCGCTCTTCTTTTTTTCTTCGTCTTCAACTAATATATATAATCTAGTACATTTGCACGTGCTTGCAATGATTTTAAAAAACCCATTAAAAGCTTATTGGGTATTATGCTAATAATTATTTTTAAAATATTTTTTATTTAGATTTCTATTGAAATAATAATTTTTTATTTATTAAAATTTATTTTGAACATTAGCATATTAAAACAATCTAAAAATACTAAAAAATTAATTTAAAACAAAAAATAAAAAATATTTTTTTCAAAAGTACTTTTAAAATTAAAAAACAAACAAGCTCTTAATATAAATGCTATTATACCAGGGTAAGTAGGTAAATCTTGAAATTCCTTGACCTAACTCTTTACATGGCGTGAGTTTTTAACCAAATCATATAAGAGCTAACTCGATATGAATTGGTAGATGTAATGGTTTCAAAGAAAATCTGGATGACCAGTAAAAGCATAGATCAACTTATAAAAAAAAAACCAAGAAGATTGTTTTTTAAAAAAATACTATGATGATGACATATTGAATGAATATGGTCACACACAACTCGATTCATGAATTTAATTAGTTTTAATAATTTTTTTTAAAATAATTTTTACTTAATTATATGATAGAAATTAGATGCTCGCAAAATCGAGCATTAATCATAAAATAGATGTTTGTTTGAGACTGTGATAACTCTAAACAAAGCAAGAAAAAAACCATTCACGAAGTCTATTTTCTAACCAATTAAACACCGATAAATGAAATTGAAAAAAAAATTTAATTATTATTGACAATAAGTAAAAGACCAGATTGCCTCTAAGATGACGATTAAGCACTTGAAATTAAGCTTTAAAAGTGATTCTTAAAAAAAAAAAAAAAACCTAGACTCAAGCCAAGTGTTGTATTGCATTTATAAGCGTTATAGCAATTTAACTCTACAAATTAGATATAAAAAAAGACAATAGCAACTTTGATCAATTAAAAAATGTCAATCCACAATAATTAAAGGAGGGCGAGTATGAAAGTCATTATGGGGTGTTTACTATTTAAACCCATACCAATTGATTTGGGTGAATTATTTAAATCTAGATTAATATTCTAAATTCACAATCCATGAAATTGAAAACTCGAGTTCAATTAAAAATTTTATTTGTAAAAAATTTAATGCTAAATGATAAAATTGAAGAAAAAATTCGAAATAAAAAAACTAACTAAAGCGAAAGAAGAAGAAGAAGAAGAAGAAGAATGGGCATCAAATATGTAAGGAGAAAAAAATAAAGGGGTGAAATTGAAAAAGAAAAAAAATTAAAAAAACTATCTTGAATAAAAAAAATCAAAAGAATGAGAACTAAACATGATAGACAACAAAATTAAAAGAGGATGAAATTGAAAACAATTTTTTAAAAGAAATTAATTAAAACAAAACAAATAGATATCAAAAAATCAGGGACAAAATCAAAAGAAAAGAAACTTGAAAGGCTGAAATAAAAATATAGAGGGGGCATGAATTTCTATTAAAAAATAAAATTAGAAAAAAGAATAAGGTTAGGCCATGCGCTTGACCCACAAAGAAAGGGCCTGCGCAGGGGCCTTTAATTTTTTGTCGCCCACTCCCAATGACCTAAACAAATAAAGGCGATGCATCGTCTATCAATCCCCGGATTCTGGCCACTAGTGTGGCTAGAAAAATAGGTTTTGTTTTCATCTATTTTTTACTCAAAACATCAAGGAAACACTTTAGGAATCTTATTAAATCAATCTATAGCCTCCAAAAAACACAAAAAAAATCGACACGAAACCGAAAATCTTCTAGTGCTCAAATATATTTTTTAGGTGTTTTCAAGGTAAAAGAACACCTATTCTTAACTAATTCATCATATGAAACCATTTGACACAAAAATCAACTGTTTTGGTGGCCGAAATCTTCACCAACAATAACTTTCTCTCTCTAAGTCGAAATCTGATGACCCCCTCTCTCCTCCACAAAAAAAAGAGAAAAATGAAGTTTGGTACTAGAATGTATTTTTTTTAAAATTAGAAAGACCGATTACCTAATATCTTAAAAAGATGGGGGACTAAAATGAACTTTTCAAACAAATTATAGAGACGCCACTTATTTTATCAGTGTTTTCCATTTCATTCCTCTGTCTTTCAATTCACCCCTCACAAAAAAGAAGAAGAAGATGTAATTGGGTTCTAATTTTGGCTAAAAATGGCTCAATTGTAAAAAAAAAAAGTTAGGCCCAAATTAAAATTTTTAATCCATAATGATTTGTGAGAGAGTGCACAGTGAAGGTGGGAACAGTGAAAACACTACAATTTATCTTTAACTTAATGGGGACCTTGTTTTCATATTTTCTATTTGTCAATAGTTTCTTATTATCACATGGTATATTAGGATTAAATTATATACTAACTAATTGGCCACCCCTCCATCACCGCCGATTAAAAAAAGGCTTTTCATATGTGTGTGTGTGTGTGTATTGACATTGTCATGTCATGCACGACATCAGACGACGGATATAGCTCCTGGATCGAGGAAGTTTTGGATATATTTGAAAAATCATAAAAATATGATTTGAAAGGTTTAGGAGTCGCCACCTAGTATTATAGTAACTATAAAACCTAATGGTTTGTAAGAGTTTAAGTTGGGGGATTAGTTGTGTAATTAGAAGACTCATCATCCACAGTTTACCCTACCTATGGTAAGCTACATTATTTATTTATCTGATATAAACTAAAGTATTGCTGTGTTTTCTAACCGTTGATCTGTCTAATATTTAAGAAAAGTTCTTCTCAATAATGAGATCCATATTTTATCATGTTAAAATCCTAGCCGTTCTAGAATTAAAACATAAAAAAAATATCTTTTATAGAATATCGGGAATATATCTTACATATAAGTTCATAATCTTATATATTAAAAGAAACAAAGTAATTTTTTGGTGTTTTTAAAATATATGCCACGTTCTCATGGCTTTAATAAACTAGTTATTAAATCCAAAATGCATGAAAAAAGAGAGACTATTTTTGTAATTTTTAGTATGCTAAATTATGCATATATCATTTATTTTCAAGAAACGTGGCCATATATACACAAATAAAATTTTATTTTTTGTATTTATTCAAAATAAGAAATTTTTTATTTTTTTGTATTTTTTTCTAAAATTTTGAAGAAAGACATTTGTATTTAATATCAGGTCAGTATCTTATAATATAAATCTACAACCCAAATATTAAATAAAATGGTTGGAAAACACACAAGGGACCCATATAAAATTTTAAAATGGTTCATGAATTTTTTCATAGTTTTTGGAAATTATTTGAGGTTTATTTGGAAAAAATATAAAAATGAGAAAAGAAACACCGTTGGAAAATCAATAAGGTGTGTTTGTCAAACATGCTTTTTGCAAAAAATCATAGGCTTAAAAATTGTTTTAAGACTGTATTTGGCAAACACGTCTTAAGGATAAAATATAGTGTTTTTTCTTTTAAGAGTTTCATGTCAACCAATTGTTTTCTTAGCATAAATATACTCAATCCAGACTCGTGGGCTGAGCTTCCTGATCCAGAGGCCCAAACCTACAAACATGACCTAAAACCAGGAAACAAATAATGAAGATCAAAATATGAGAAAACGTTCAAATTTACTAAAAAGCATGAAGAACACTCAGATGAAACCTAGAAACTAAGATTCAATATCAAACCATATTATATCAAATTGAAGACGCATAAACATGTAAAATCAAAAGTAAAGCAATATTTTAGGGTTGGATTATCATGACAAACAACCTAAAGTCACTAAGTATTTAATTTTATGCAAAATATAAAATGAAGAAATGAAAGATCAAATGACATGATTTAAGTGTTTTTAAGCCTTTAAGATCCTAGATTAATTATCAACAAGTTAAAACGAATGTACAAGAGCCAACAATTGATCAAATAGACATACAAAACATGACCTAAGACATTCTTCAATGAACGAATGTGAAACCCACAAAGCACAAAAACCTAGAAATGCCTAGCAAGGACTTTAAACCCAAAAAATGCCTAAAACCCAAAAACAACAACTAAAGCTCAAACATACTCTAAACCTAGAAAATGCCTAAAATCAATGTCATAACCCAATTTTTGACCTTTTATTTTAATTATTTTATTTACTGAAAAAATGATAAAAAATAAGTAAAAATAAAATAATTGAAGAATGAATTAAAATTTAGGTTAAAGGCAACATGATTGGAAGTTTAAAGATTTAATTAAACTCTTGACTAGTTTAATTAACCAAATCAAGGGTTTAATTGGAGAATTGATAAGTTTTGAGACTTAATTAAGCTTGAAAATTAATTTAATTAATCCAATCAAGGGTTTAATTGGAGAATTGATAAGTTTTTGGAGTTAATTAAGCTTGAAATTAATTTAATTAATCCAATCAGGGACTTAATCGAAGAAATATCAAAGTTTAGGGTTTAATTGGGGTCCAAATTGCAAAAATTAAAATCCAAGGACTAACTTGAAAATGGTGCAGAAATGTAAGGATCCAATTATATTTTAACCAGGGGTTTGATTGCAAAATTAGAAGAATTACAAGGACCAAATTCACAGCCAGCAAAACAGGGTCGTTTTGCAACGACTGTTCACCGTCTCTTTACTCTGCCACGGCTCTGCCAGTAAAGGCAGAGACGTTTCGTCTGTTGGCAGCCACCGCGGACGTTTTCTTCATTGAAGGCGTTGGTTACGGAGCATTTAGGGGGGGCAGCCGTTACCACCACCGAGGCTGCCACTGGCTCTATAAAGGCTGAGCAAAGGCAACCTCACGAAGGAGACAAAAAACAGAGCAAGACAGAGGGAAGAAACCCAGCAAAACAAAGAGAAAGAAAATACATAGAGCCAAAAAAAAAAACAGAGAAAACGCAAACAAAGAAACCCAAAAAAATCAACATTAACATCACCGTCTCCTCAATTCCCCCCTGCAAATCAAAAAAAGGAAGAACCCAAGCAGCAAGCTGTGACCTTCATCATCACCGAAACAAAAGAAAAACAGAAGGGGCAGTCATATACAGACGAGAACGAAATCACCGTGCTGCAAGCCTCCTCGCGATCTCCAGAAGCAGGTAAGTCGTTCTCATTCTCTCTTCATTCTTGTTTGGAATTGTGCAAATGTAAGAACTGTGCGAAGGTAATTTAATTACCTTCGCACAGTTGCTGCATGCGTGAAATTGCTTCACGCGTGCAATTTAATTAACTCTGCCGGGCCACTGGTTTGGGCCAGTGGCCGGGGCCCAGCCCCTTTTAAGCTGAGCTGGGCTGGGCCCGACCAAAAAAAAATATAGATAATAAAAAAAATGAAAAGTGCAGAAATTTTTTTTCTGCATGTCTTAGAAATTTTTTTGTCAATGTACTGGTGTAGAAATAAAAATTTCTCATGTTTTAAAAAAGTGTTTTTTTATTATTCACTGATATTAGGATCAGAAATTAAAAAAAAATATTTTTTTTAGGCTATGAATATTTATCAACGCCAGAGTTGGAATTATTTGTGGCGGAACTTTTAATTGGAATTATTTGTGGTGGAATTTTTATCAACGCCAGAGTTGGAATTATTCAAGATCGAATATTCACTGGCGCCAGAGTCAGAAATATTATAAACAAATCATCATAGCATAAGCGAATAAATGTTTAGCAATTTAAGACAAAATCAGCAATGCAGTTTGCCTCAGGCAGGACGTTTAAGGGGTGATAATATCTTCCCTTTTACGTAACCAGTTCCGTACCATAGAATCTCTATTGACCAGTTATGGTTCCTAGTGACCATAATACTAGGTGGCGAATCCTTAAACAAGACATTTTTCCTTAAAAGAACTAGATGCCAGAAATCTGTTCTTTTTCCACTATCAAGAGAATTATTTTTAGGGCCACCGCGATGTCAGGTGCGATAGAATGGCGACTCCGCTGGAGACTAATGAACTAAGCTTTGCCTTTTGTTTGTCAATTGCTATAATGTTTGTTATGTTGTGTTTATTTGTTTATTTTTCTTGCATTTACTGCTTTAGCATGCATCCATGTGTATATTGTCATGCATCACGTTAAAAGCACATACCTTAAAATCTAGGATAAGTGGGGAAGCAACGGTACTCCAATGGCTTTAGCCTGGGTAAGACTTGTGAAACCATCTAACTCTCGCTTGATTGTTTACTTGGAAGTGGTTGATATGCCAAAGTGATATTACTCAGGGCCTCTATCTTCAAACTACTTGTAAGCCTCATATCGACCTTTCGAGGACGATCACTGAGCATGCGAGAGACCCTTTGAAACTAGGTAATGACCAACCCCTCGATGCACTAGGATCTTCCTACTAGGTTGTCACCCCATGAAGGACAAGTTTGCATTTCATACGTATTTTTTTTAATCAATATTTTTGCATAAATTGCATGATTTACATCTAGCAGGTTGAAATATAGGTTCCTTATTGGAACCCACCTATAACACTCGTTCAAGAAAAAGACAAATGGAAAACAAAGAAAACGCCTAGTTGGAAACCCAACATCAAAAAGAGATGGGCAATCTTAAAGAAGAAGTCGCAAGACTTACTAGTCTACTCGAGCAGGCCTTGAGAGATAAATCTGGAAAAGCAACACTAGCTCAGCCTGAACTTATGCTTGTAAATCCCTTCAATCCACAGAATATGGGGGCAAATGGGTTGTCATTTGATTTTCAACAAGCCATGCGTTTTCAACCAGCATACCCCACAAAAATATCGTTTACCATTGATTCTACAGAGAAGGAATCTCAAAAGGGCAAGAGGGTAAAAGAAGATGGTATGAACAAATTAGTTGCCCTAGAGCAAAGGTTGAGAGCATTAGAGGGAATTCACCTATATGATCCTATAAAGGCTGCTGAGATGTGTTTGGTGCCCAACATTGTCATTCCCAAAAATTTTAGAGTGCTAGAATTTGTCAAATATACGGGAACTCAATGCCCTATAACTCATCTTAAAGCATACTGCAACAAAATGGCCGAGATGGTTGATGATGAGAAACTGCTGATTCATTTCTTCCAAGACAGCTTGAGTGACGCTGTCCTCACATGGTATTTGCGGTTGGACAATACCAAGGTTAAAAAATGGAAGGACTTAGTTGATGCCTTCATGAGGCAATATAAGTTCAATATGGACATGGGCCCTGGTCGGTTAAGCTTGCAAGCTATGGAGAAGAACAACAAGGAGTCCATAAGAGAATAAGCCCGGAGATGGAGTGAGGTAGCTGCACAAGTTAATCCTTCTATGTTGGAAAAAGAGATGATTAGTTTATTTTCCAACACCTTTAAAGCTCCGTACTTTGAATACTTGGTTAGAAGCTCTGCACAACATTTCACTGACCTGGTTGTTATAGCTGAGAGGGTTGAACAAGCCATTGGGTCAGGTAAGATTGCTAACCCGATCAAAAAGAATGGTTTCACGAGAAAAGAAAAGGACAGTGAAAGGGTTTGCCAAGGCACTTACCGTTCCTACAACTAATTTTTTCACACCGACTCCCATAAATCAATTATCTTGAAGATAAAGCTATGGTGATGTTAAATCAAGAATGGTCTGCGTGTGACTGCAACTAAGTGTTGAAAAGATGCCCTTGTCGAGGAGAATAAATGATTGAATGATTCCAGAAATTCCAATCAATGATTGCTGAATGTTTAGCCCCTTTATATGTTACTTGCCAGTATTCATAGCCCAAGATGTTGTCATAAGTTCTTTGTTGTTGAGCTTCTTTTCCAAAGTTTCAATGAAAATAATGAGTTTGTCATTCAATCGTGTTTACGACCAAGAATTATTCATCTTCTTAAGAGAGTTTTCTTATAAGAACTCACGAATACACTTTTGAAGCGTCACGTGATCTCCTAGACGCAATTCATCTCTTGTACCAAAATCCATTTCCCTATTAGAGTTCTGAAAAATTGATCTGGCATTTTGATTTCAAAAATAATTTGATGTTCATTCAAAAATGATATTTTTAACATTCTACTTGTATAATGACAGGTGAATCAAGCAACTCCATCATTGAGGTGACTAAATTATGGATAAAAAAAGAAAAAAAAGAAAAAGAAATGAATAACCCTTACCTCATGACTCTTGAATCATGTGTTTTTAAATGTATGAATAATGGTATGTAGTGAACTCATTGCTCATGACCCATGAAATGCATCTTTGCAAAGACCAAACCATTACACTAGATGACGTCAAAGTTTATTGATCATAGCTGCTTGCGCTTGAAATGAGAAAAGGTCATCTTTGTTATTCCTTTCACATTCTGAAATAAGTACATCCCTTGCAATCCCTTTTTGAGCTTGAGTAATTTTTCTTTCATGAAAAAAATTCCGACTAGGATCATACCCCACACTGGGGAGCAAGAGAAAACTTCAATGAGAAAAGAGAAAAAGTCGTGAGAAAGCAAAAAAAAGGCATAAAAGCTCAAGAAACTCAAATGCTGGGGGGCATGACCAAATCACTAGAAAAAGTGACATTTAAGATAAAGTGAGTATGCCCTAGTAAAGCAATAAAAAAAGAAGCAGCAAAAGAAAATATGAATAACATCAATAGTCAAACTGTTGATAGTGATCCTTAGTCTTTGAAACCCTGAAACACTCTTTAAGCCTTATGAATACTTTTCTTTCATAGCCAAAAACCACAGCCTACGTTTTGTGCCTGTAGAAGTCCTTTCTAATCAAGCAAGCAAGCAACCTAGAACAATAAACAATGCTCTCAAAATGCAAAGAATACTTTTTCATAAGATTATTGATATCAAGAATAAACTACTCATTATTATTCATGCTGATAAAAATGAAAGTTCAAAAAAGAGACAAGTTTTTCTCATACAAAACCTCGAGTTTTTTTTCTCGAGCCCTCCACTTTGAAAACCTATAAAAACAAAAGGTCATCTCATGACGTATTTTCACCGAAGACCTCATTGCCAAACACAAGAGCAAATAATCTCTTTTCCAAGAAAGAAAATAACCAAGGAGTTGCAAGATTTCAAAAGCAAATTGTTTTAGACTCACATTGAAATAATTTTTGTTTTCAAAATGCAAGATCAAGATTTCAAGATTTATTCTAGACTCATACTCCTTCACCAAACTAAAAAGGAGAGAAATGAGAGAATGACTTCTTAAAACTATTATTTGTCTAAGTTGCTGACAGAGCACACTTACAGGCTATGACCAATACAAGGGGGTAACATTGTGTTTAGAAGGAAAAATTCTAGAAAAGAAGATGGAAATTTCCTTCAACCAGATAAGGGGGCATTTTGATTTACAAAAGACAGCTTGATCCTTTCAGCAAGCGACACTGAATGTTTTTAGCAGTGAAACGAGGAGTAATGAGTGATCTTCTCAAATTATTTGACGAGACAGAAAATCTTTAACAAGCAAGTGGGTCACGATGGGCACCACAAAGGCTGAGTTGTGTAAACATATCTGGAAATAGATTTACATGGGCCAACTCGAGTGGGCTAGAAGCCAAGCGACAAAGAGGACCCAAATTAGAGGTAGCAAGTCCTCATCAATCAAACGACAAGAAGATTAAGAAGAAATGGGGGCCTATATTTCAAATCAAGTAAAGATGCATGCATATCATCTAAACTTTGAGACATTGGATAATGAGTTTTGCAAATTTCATAAGAGAAAACTCTGAAGGAATCCATCAAGTGGAAAGCCAACTTGAAATGGCCAAAGATCAAAATTGCTGTTGAAAAATTTTCATTTTTGAGAATTTTTCAATCTGGGCAGGCCACCCATGAGAATTACGCCATCTGAAAAATCTCTATGTTTTTCCACCTCCTTTAAATGCGCCTTCGATCATCTTTTTTAAGGCATCTTTGAGCCCTTGACCATTCAAGGTAGTGTGTTTTCTAACCCTATCTCTTTTTTTTCGAGAGCATCTTCAAGCCCTTATTTTCTTTTTAAGCGCGCCTTTGAGCCCTCGTTTCTTTTCAAGTGCGCCTTCGAGCCCTCGACCATTCTTTGGAGTGTGCCTTCGAGCCCTCACCTCTTTCGAGTGCGCCTTCAAGCCCTCGATCATCCTTTCGAGTGCGCCTTCAAGCCTTTATTTCCCTTTCTCTTTCTACTGGGCAGGTAACCTATTACAATGTGACCATCCTGAAAAATCCTTGAATTTTTCCATTGGGCAGGTAACCCATTACAATGTGACCATCTTGAAAAATCCTTGTATTTTTCCACTAGGCAGGTAACCCATTACAATGTGACCAATTTGAAAAATTCTCGTATTTTTCCACTGGGCAGGTAACCCATTACAATGTGACCACTTTTAAAAAATCCTCGTATTTTTCCCCACTGGGTAGGTAACCCATTACAATGTGACCAATCCGAAAAATCCTCGTATTTTTCTCTCTGGGCAGGTAACTCATTACAATGTGACCATCTTGAAAAATCCTCGTATTTTTTCACTGGGCAGGGAACCCATTACAATGTGACCATCTTGAAAAATCCTTGTATTTTTCCACTGGGCAGGTAACCCATTATAATGTGACCATTCTTGAAAAATCCTCGTATTTTTCCACCGGGCTGGTAACCCATTACAATGTGACTAATCTGAAAAAATCCTCGTATTTTTCCATTACAATGTGACCAATCCGAAAAATCCTCGTATTTTTCTCCCTGGGCAGGTAACCCATTACAATGTGACCACTTTTGAAAAATCCTCGTATTTTTCCCCACTGGGCAGGTAACCCATTACAATGTGACCAAAACGAAAAATCCTCGTATTTTTCTCTCTGGGCAGGTAACCCATTACAATGTGACCATCTTGAAAAATCCTCGTATTTTTCCACTGAGCAGGTAACCCATTACAATGTGACCATCTTGAAAAATCCTCGAAGTTTTCCACTGGGCAGGTAACCCGTTACAATGTGACCATTCTTGAAAAATCCTCGTATTTTTCCACTGGGCTGGTAATCCATTACAATGTGACCAATTCGAAAAAATCCTCGTATTTTTCCATTACAATGTTACCAATCCGAAAAATCCTCGTATTTTTCTCCCTGAGCAGGTAACCCATTACAATGTGATCATTTTTGAAAAATCCTCGTATTTTTCCCCACTGGGCAGGTAACCCATTATAATTTGACCAATCTGAGAAATGCTCGTATTTTTCAAACATCGGGCATGTCGCCTGGAACAATTAGACCATTTCCGAAATTCTTCACATTCTTTTATCATCGGGCAGGTTGCCCAAAACAATTTCATCCATTAAAAAAAACAAAACAAAAAACAAAAAAAGGTGGGTCGTCTTTCAAATGACTTGTTTCTTGATTTCTACATCTCTCTGTAAAGGTCGTGTGTCAATCTACGTTTTCGAAGTTTTCAAGACTAAAAAAGAAAAAGGAAGCAAAGGTTCTTTCTATATCTACTTTTCTTTATAAATTTATTACACAAAGCTAAAAGAGAATGAAATTTTCTAATATCTTTGCATAGTAAATATTATAAAGAGGGGGCAACTGTCATAACCCAATTTTTGACCTTTTATTTTAATTATTTTATTTACTAAAAAAATGATAAAAAAAAAAGTAAAAATAAAATAATTAAAGAATGAATTAAAATTTGGGTTAAAGGCAACATGATTGGAAGTTTAAAGATTTAATTAAACTCTTGACTAGTTTAATTAACCAAATCAAGGGTTTAATTGGAGAATTGATAAGTTTTGAGACTTAATTAAGCTTGAAAATTAATTTAATTAATCCAATCAAGGGTTTAATTGGAGAATTGATAAGTTTTTGGAGTTAATTAAGCTTAAAATTAATTTAATTAATCCAATCAGGGACTTAATCGAAGAAATATCAAAGTTTGGGGTTTAATTGGGGTCCAAAGTGCAAAATTTAAAATCCAAGGACCAACTTGAAAATGGTGCAGAAATGTAAGGATCCAATTATATTTTAACCAGGGGTTTGATTGCAAAATTAGAAGAATTACAAGGAGCAAATTCGCAGCCAGCAAAACGAGGTCATTTTGCAACGACTGTTCACCGTCTCTTTACTCTGCCACGGTTTTGCCAGTAAAGGCAGAGACGTTTCGTCCGTTGGCAGCCACTGCGGACGTTTTCTTCATTGAAGGCGTCGATTACGGAGCATTTAGGGGGGCAACCGTTACCACCACCGAGGTTGCCACTGGCTCTATAAAGGCTAAGCAAAGGCGACCTTCCGAAGGAGAAAAAAAAACAGAGCAAGACAGAGGGAAGAAACCCAGCAAAACAGAGAGAAAGAAAATACATAGAGCCAAAAAAAACAGAGAAAACGCAAACAAAGAAACCCAAAAAAACCAACATTAACATCACCGTCTCTTCAATTCCCCCCTGCAAATCAGAAAAAGGAAGAACCCAAGCAGCAAGCCATGACCTTCATCATCACCGAAACAAAAGGAAAACAAAAGGGGGCACTCATACACAGACGAGAACGAAATCACCATGCTGCAAGCCTCCTCGCGATCTCCAAAAGCAGGTAAGCCGTTCTCATTCTCTCTTCATTCTTGTTTGGAATTGTGCAAATGTAAGAACTGTGCGAAGGTAATTTAATTACCTTCGCACAGTTGTTGCATGCGTGAAATTGCTTCATGCGTGCAGTTTAATTAACTCTGGCTTGCGGGGCCTAGCCCAGCCCCTTTTAGGCTGAGCTGGGCCTGGCCCGGCCGAAAAATATAGATAATAAAAAAAATGAAAAGTGTAGAAATTTTTTTTTTGCATCTCTTAGAATTTTTTTTTATCAATGTACTGGTGTAGAAATAAAAATTTCTCATGTTCTAAAAAGTGTTTTTTTTTATTATTCACTGATATCAGGATCAGAAATTAAAAAAATATATTGTTTTTAGGCTATGAATATTTACCAACACCAGAGTTGGGATTATTCGTAGCGGAATATTTACCAACGCCAGAGTTGGAATTATTCGTGGCGAAACTTTTAATTGGAATTATTTGTGGTGAAATTTTTACCAACGCTAGAGTTGGAATTATTCGAGATCGAATATTCACTGGCGTCAGAGTCAGGAATATTATAAACAAATCATCATAGCATAAGCTAATAAATGTTTAGTAATTTAAGACAAAATCAGCAATGCATTTTGCCTCAGGCAAGACGTTTAAGGGGTGATAATATCTTTCCTTTTACGTAACCAGTCCCGTACCATAGAATCTCTGTTGACCAGTTAGGGTTCCTAGTGAGCATAATACTAGGTGGCGAATCCTTAAACAAGACATTTTCCCTTAAAAGAACCAGATGCCAGAAATCTGTTCTTTTTCCACTATCAAGAGAATTATTTTTAGGGTTACCGCGATGTCGGGTGTGACAACCAAAATACAACAACCAAAGCTTAAACATGCCCAACACAATTTGCTTGAACCATTAAAACAACGAGAAACAACAAATCAAGAGCAAAACAACAAGCAAAATCCATAATGACAACAAGCAAAATACCATTCTCTATACATAAACATTGTTCTATTGATTAAATTTATTGTCTTGAAGCTTAAACAACTTGCATACAACTTCAACAAACCCAGCAAGGTATCCTAAAACAACTTAATCCATAACAATATCAAAACTTAACATAACTTGAACAAGGAAATCCAACAAAACTTGAACAATACAAGTTATTTTCAAAGCATGCTTATACATCTCAAAACAAATATTCAATGGATTTTAAAACTAATAAATGACTTCAAATGATGCTTAACAATCATTTTGAGCAGTAAATTAAAAGAAAAAATAGAAAGGAGAAGATGGGTATGCTAATTGAGCTCCACCCCCTCATCAAAGTTTGAAAGTTTACCTTGTAAAGAGAATATGGTTTTCTCCTCTAAATTCTTTAATTCTTTCTTTTTGAATTTCAGTTTCTTTTCGATATAGATTCCACCTTTTCTTTCTCAACAAATCAATCTTTATAACTTTCCCTTCAATTCTATTTTAGGTGTCCTCTTAATTTATATGCATTTATTTTTTTTTTCTCTATGATTTTCTCTTGGATTTCTCCCTTCTCTATGTGATTTCTTCTCCTTTTACAGCCCCAAAATGGCAGGTGGTTGTGAAATCACTTATGGGTTTGAAGGTGGTTTTCCAAAACTAAATCATAGGGGATTCCTTCATTTGATATGCTGGGAGTCCATTCTTTTCTCTTCTTCGTCTATTTTCCCTCCCCTAGATGTCTAAAAAACTCTTAGAACTTCTAGAATAGGTTAGGAACTTCATAGCTGAAACATTGTCAAAAATGAGTGATTGAGGGTGCATTTTCCATAAATTTATCGTGGCAAATAGGAGATTATGGAAGCCAAATAAACCATATACCTCATAAAAGGGATATATATATCTAATATGAGGATCAAATCTCATCTGATTTAGAGCTTTAAAACTCCACATTCATTGATTGGAAGGTGAGCCATCAATCAGTTTGAAATTGTCAGATGCAAGGGAGGCTAATTGGGGACAAGATGTTGTTGAGTTTATTGAGCCAACATGTGATGAGGATAACTGATCCTTGTAGAGGAAATGTTTCCCAACCAAGTGGTGGTGGTTGGAGCCTTTGAGGTGGTCGGAGATGCCACATTTATTCGTTTGAATGTGGCAACTCGATTAACCTTCTTGGCTGAAGAAGACAATAAAACAAGAACAAACGATGTGTCACTCAATTTCTTCATTAAAAACAAGTGACAAGTTGCCTACTTAAACCCTAAAATTAGGGTTTTCTAATTTGGAATTTGATAAATTTCAACTTGGTCCATGTTATCCTAATTTAAGCTCAAACATCCTTAATTGGGACAAAACTGATTAATTTTATGCAATTAAGCCCTGCCAAAAATCAATTGAAACCCCTCAAGTTTGATATCTTTTTCAAAGTAGTCCTTCTTTTTTAATTTGTTCTATTTACTCTCCAATTAAGCCTTAAAATTAGATTTTCTTCAATTTAGTCCCTGAAAAAGTTTGGTATAGTCCTCAATGTTACACGCCTTTTACAGACAGGTCTTTGGACTTGAATTTCTTCATTTTAACCCTTAATTGACCTCTAAATATTGATTTTCTTGCAATTTCACATCTAATTTCATTCAATTAAGTTTGTAAAAATTAAGTCTGGTTTTCCAAAATTGCAATCTTCTCAATTAATCTCAAATTAAGCTTCCAAACTTAATTTTTCATCAATTAAATTCTTAATAAAATTAATTTGACTCATTAAAATTCTAATTAAGTCTTTACACTTAATCAACTCTTTTAATTTTGACCTAAATTAATTTATAAACTTAATTAGTTCCCGTGATTAAATCAAATTAGTCTACTAAAAATCTAATCAAGTCCTTAAACTTAGATTTTATAAAAATTCATCCAATATTCATCTTGAACTTGCATTGTCTTTCACATTTAGATCTTTCAAAGGCTCATTTGAGTTTCTAAAATTGCCATAGCTTCAATTTGGTCACTCCATTTCTCATTTACGCGTGGATCCTTCTTCAACTTGCTCTTGCCAACCAAGTCGCTTGTATTTTTATTTTTTCAGCCTTTTCTTTTACTTTTTTATTTTTGTATTAAAAAAAAAGAAAAATTTTGAGGAATCTAAAATTGAATTATGACAAACATAATAAACACACATATATGTATAATATTTATCATTTAATATATATATATACATACTTCAAGCATATGTGTGTTTATATTACTAATTTAATAATATTAATCGAATAATAGATACCCGAAACTCCGTAACTAGAATATAAACATCTAAAATTTTTAATCGATAAATAATAAATAATGTTTGAATATAGAAAACCCGACCCGTAAATACCGATTAGCATCCCTGGTTAACTTCTATCACATATTATCCAAAATTTTGCATCCCACTTGCAAATTATTACATTTTGCAAACCTTAATTACAAGTAAAAATCATCGGGGAGCCTCTCACTGAGGCGGTATATCGAAATCATGCATTTAATTTTAGTCACACCTTATATGAGCCGAGATGCTCTGCTTGTCAACC
>Ga0325404_1003668_pt1 | contig 16369 bp, 9 predicted proteins | sample PopdelMetagenome_18_FD_205664 | JGI IMG/M metagenome (GOLD analysis project Ga0325404, IMG submission 205664) | Populus deltoides microbial communities from Bellville, Georgia, United States - Xylem-Control-R1 | ecosystem: Host-associated > Plants > Phyllosphere > Stem > Wood/Secondary xylem... | reverse complement strand
TCCATAAATCCACTGATTAAGACAAAATCAAACAGAAATTCTCTTCTCTTCTCGTATTTCTCGTTTGAAACTCAACAACACAAGGTAAATTCTTTTCTTCAATCGAGATTTTAAACTCTGTTAGTGCGTTTTATTCTTGTTAAATTATTAGAATATACGTTTTCCCTCCTCAATCTAACAAAAAACTAAAAAATCAGTGCTTTGAAATTGAAAATGGGAATCCTGAAGGTACACCAGCCCTAAGCAATTAGGTTTTAGTACTATATTTATATTTTCAATCAATAAATTTCAGACTCCTAAACATGTTTTGAATATTGGAAAAATTGTTATTTGAATTTTTATGAAAACCCTAAACTAAAAAAATAAAGTTACTGTTCATATAATCCTAATTTTTAATCGCTGCTCAAATAAGGTATTTTTTTGTAATAATTATTCAATAACCTTTATGTAACTTTTATCAACCATGCAAGAAAAAAAATGCCAGTTATATTTCTATATAATGAGAGTTCATCATTAGTCAAGAAAAATTAGAGTTCTGAATATATATCTTACATAAACACACGATTCATACGCAAATAAATCTTTAATGTGGACTTGCTTGGATTTCACATAAGGAATGACAAAAACAACAAAATATTTGATAATACTTTGAACTTAAAAGGTATTGAGTTATGAATTAAGGTGAAAAGGAGGTGTTTTTATATGTTGATGTTGATCCAGCTAGTAATCCTCTAATGATAAAAATTATCGTTACATTATTTAGGTAAACCTAAAAATAACAAACCATTTGGAACCAAATATTTTACTTCTCATGATGATGAAGTTGAAAATGTGTTACGGTTTTTTTTTAATGATTTAAGTTCTAATAAGAATGAAATTAGTGATGAAATGAATTTTGAAATGGGCATTGGTGGTGATGGTGGTGGTGGTACTGGATGTTCTGGTATAGGTTTACACCAATCAATACAAGTATTTTTGCATGACTTTTCATCGTTAAAATAGCTTGTTTTTACTTGCTTTTGTTTTTGTTATTCTAACTGCAATTCTTTTCCCATATTTTATGTACTTTTTATTCTTGAATTTTAGTCTATCCAAGTTGTAGTAGCTTTGTATGTTGTTAGCACTTGACGTAGATGATGCTATTTTCAATGCTAAGTTTGTATTGTGGTTGATGGAGTTATAGTGAAAATGGGAAATGAAATGCTTGATGAATGAATAATGAAGGTGATGAAAGTGGGATTTTGCCAGGTTTTTTTAATGGGTTGTTGATGAGTTATGGTGAAATTTATCGGGTTGCTTGTGGAATTTCGACAGGTTTATTTAATTGAATTATGGTGAAAAAGAAAAAGAAATGAGGATATTTGGGTTAAGTTGATGTGGAGGTTGCTGGAATTTTTGCTTGGTAAAGCATGCATGAATGTGCTTGCTGTAATTTATGGTATTTTTGTAATTACTTCATCTTTGACCAACTACTATTCTTAATAAAAAAAAAGAAATGATTGTTTTTCAAACAAAAACCCAACTGACTCTTTATTGGTATTTTTGTTATTTTTAAGTTTTAGGAGCTCTTTAATTATTTTAAATATAATGATAATCCTATAAATAAATATATATATTTTCTTTTGATTTTTTTTTCACTAACTTTTGAGGATGCAGAGTGTTACATCTTTCAAAATTAAGGTTGCGAAGTATAATTTTTAAAAATTTAATTATAAAATAAAAAAACTATAGCTCAATTTATTTTATTACTAGCTTGTTATTCATCGTGGATTGAATTTTCTTATACTTCTTTTTTTTTTAATTACTCTTAAGAATTCAATAATTTGATTGTTTAATTTTTAACCTAGAAAGAAGTTTTTGAAAATTATACTTTGTGTGTGTGTCTTATTTCTAGCACAAATATGATTAAAGTGTGTTTGTTTTTTGGGTAATTTTTGTGATTGTAGTTTTAAAAAAGTATGGTTAGTTGGATTTAGATACGTGTTTGGTAAAAATTATGATTGAAGTTTGTGTATAACAAAAAACATATATAAAATGTTTGATAAAACTCAGTTAAAAAAACATGTAAAAACTGTTTTATTAACACAACACAATCTTTATTACCGTAATTGTCTTACATAATAATTGTACCATAATAAATTTTTTATCACTAAATAATGTGAACAAAAACACATGTTTTTAAATAATTAGATTGAATACATATGGGAATTGATAATTTATTTTATCACTAAATAATTAGCAAAAAAAATCCAATACAGATAAATAGATAGATTTAGTGATAAGCTGTTTTGCAAAACAGTACTGCATCAATTTTAGAGGAAATTAAAAATAAAACCATTTTGATTAAAAGAGAGAGGAAATTCAAGTATTTTGAAATCATTCCAAAGGCATCGTAGAAAATGGCTTTAATAGAGAAATATTATCACAAGTACAGAACTAAATTAATCAGATATCAACTTGACCTCTGAAACCACCGAGCGAGTTTAACTCCTTCAATTATCACACCACACAAAAGCACATTGTAAAGGAAGAAGCTAAGCTACACACACACACACACACACATATATGGGGCTTCTGATCTCTCTCCCTTCTTCCCTCTATGTATTTATAGAGGGAGAGAGAGGCCAATAATACTGAGAAGCCTTAAGGCGCGCGCGCCTTGGTAAACCTAAGCATTTATTTTTCTTCAAGCTTTTGAAACAGAAGTAATCAGCTTGTTGCTGAAGTCCCACAGTTTCCTTGCCAATGCTTCATCTCTAGCAAATGCACTGGGCTCCATGCCATTGCAGTCCACATAGTATTTACCGGTAACACCTTTCAAGCTCGGGTGCAACGCGACGTAGCATGTTGTGGCTGCCCCCTGAGATAATCAGAAACAGGAAAATATAAATAAAAGAAAAGGGGATGACACTGTTTACTAAAAAATGAAAAAGAAAGATCGAGGCTACCTGAGGCACGTTCTTCCATAAAAAAAACGAAAAGAACTTCAAAGTTCCTGCCCATAATAATAATAATAATGAAGAAAAAAGAAGAAGAATCAGGTCACTCTAACTCAAGAAAAATAATAATAATAATAATGAAGAAAAAAGAAGAAGAATCAGGTCACTCTAACACAAGAAAAAAGCTTTTGGAGTACTGGACTGCATCAAGACATACTCATTAAAATTGCAGAGTGTTTGAAGAGATTTGTCATAATCAACCCTGGATGGACTGCATTTGCAGTAATGTTCACACCCTCTTCCTGCGTATTACAGCATCGAAGAAAAAGGCGTCAAATTAAATTCTCTAAGAATTTGCAATAGAATTCAAAGTCATAATTTACTAATTGATAATTCCCACTCTATATGCTAGTTTATATTAATTACGAGTAAAGCTCATGCCAATATTAATACATGGAATTCTATAAGAACTATATGGTTTTTCATAATAAAATCTATTTTTATAATTTGAGATGAAAAATCTGTCTTCATAATAAAATCAAAACTAGATATATTATTTTTCATATTAGTTACTTTATTCTATTTTGCATATTAGGTTAAGACTTTGTGTTATATATAGATATAAACTATTTTTACTTGTTCATTAATTTATTTATACTTTTTTGTGGTTGGGAGGTGGGTGGACTGGGACGAGATTGGGTTTGATCCAGCTTTGTAAATTAATTTTATAAAAATAAATTTTAAATTTAAAAACTAAACTGTCTTCCAGTCAAATCGACTCATGATTTATCTAAAAATCTAGCCCAACTGAATGAATCAGATGATACTCAACTTGTCGAGGAACTCGCCTTTCATAGCCGTCCATTTTATGAAATTTTGCTTCTATCATGTTCGATCTCTAAGCCCATAGTTGTTCTTTGTCTTCTTTGGGCGGAGAGTCCAAGGTGGTTTCTTAGTTGGTTTGAAAATGTTTTTTAAAATTTATTTCTTTTTTAGCCCACGCTGCTAAAACAAACTGCTCTGAACCTTCAGTTGTTTCTTATTTAACACCTACGCCAGGATGACGCATAGCTACGGCCCTACGACAGATTACCTTTTCCGGATTCATGGCCCCAGAACATATTACAGACATGCTCCATGCGGAGCAAACTGAGAGCAAAGTTCAGGGATATTCTTAATTTGGAATTTATTCTTCTCGTTTATGAGCAAGTTGGAAGCAGACCGCAACTTCAGTGTTTACCTGAAAGCGACGGGAAAGCTCTTTGGCATGCAGTATGTTTGCCAACTTGGATTGGCCATAAGCCCTTTTGTCAGAATATCTGTAGCAGAAACAATAGCTCAGACACCATTGAAAGCATGGTTTAGATAAAAATGTGCTAATCATAAATATTCATGGAAAAAAAAGATCAACATCACTTGTAGAAAAAGCTACGCACCTCTTCTTGTCATTGATATTATTGAACTGGATCCCATCTTTGTAAGTGTGAATGTGGGCAACTGATGACAAATTCACAATCCTCCCCTCAACACCGGTGGTTCTTGCAGTGTCTTTCATTTTTTCAAGGAGCAGATTTGTCAAGAGAAAATGACCTGATAATTAATGGTGCAAATTAATTGATTGTAATTAACAGCGTTATATATTTTGTGGTAGGGAAAAAAACATCAATACCAGCCAGCGTTATATATTTTGTGGTAGGGAAAAAAACACCAATACCAGCCAGCGTTAATCAAGTCTTAATCTATACATAATAGTACAGATACATACCCAGGTGATTTGTGGCAAATTGCATCTCTATTCCATCTTCTGAGAGCTGGTAGGGGCAAAACATGATGCCAGCATTGTTACTGAAACATAAAAAAGAAATCTTGCATGTATCAAGCTGGCACAGGAGTACCTGGATATATCTAGATTTTATAACAAGAGAGCGAGAGATCACATTAAGATGTTGAGAGGCAGATCGAGAGCATTCAAGTTATCAGCGAATTCTCTAATGGATTTGATAGAGGACAGATCAAGTTTTAGGACATCAACACGGGCATCTTCATCCTCTTTAAGAATAAGTTGTTTAGCTTCGTTTGCAGCACCCATGTTCCTGGCAGCAATAATGACATGGGCTTTATGTAAAGCCAGCACTCTTGTCGTCTCCAAACCAATTCCACTTGCTCCACCTGCATCCAAATTCATAAGTGATCATTCACAGCCGACAAAAACACGATGAGGTCACAGTTCTGTACAAATTCGTAGAAAATATATACTTCAAAATCCTTTCAAGTTAATTTGCACATGAGAGTTCATACCTGTAAGAAAAAAAATTAAATGCTGGCAATGGATCAAAAATCAGATAAGCCAGCCAAACAAGCAATAGAGACAACAACAAAAAAATGGAGCGTTTCAGATTAATATTTTCTTATAATTTTGATACGCATGTCAAGAATAAAAAATATATTCATTCTTAAAAAAAAAACACTCTTTGTCGCAGTAAAAAACACGTAATTGGGAATTGAATCATACAAATGAAATGGTGACGTGCAAAAAGCAAACAAATACCAGTGATAAGAACAGTAAGATTGGAAGCATCGATCCCCTGTGTAACCTGCTCAGCAGTAGAAGCTGATCCAAACCCACTAGTACCAGGCCTTCCTGTCACTAACGAAAAGAAACTCATTTTTTTGCTTACAAATCAATCTGAAGTTGACAAGACCCAGTATAAGACTTCTATATTTGGATGAAGAAGGAGATGAGCTGTACGGGGGAGAGAAAGGAGTGATAGGGAGCAGGGTTTTGCCTTTTTCAAGAGAAAGAGAATAAAATGCATGAGATTAAGAGGCTGTAGTTTTTTAGGTGATGAGTAGAGGGATTTTTATGTAGCAGACGATGGCACATTAAATAGCTGTCGGTATAGACTATAGAGCTGTTAATGCCCCCACCAACCCCTCAACTATTTGATACCTTCCTCCACGCCATGAGTGACCTGTCTTCTGGGCCAGTAATTTACCATTTTTTATTCTTTTTGATATAATAAAAATTCTGGAAAAATAATATATGTTGAGAAGGTCTTTTAAAATAGACAAAACCCTGTTTTTCAATTTCATTTTCATACCCAACCTTTATTCTTATTAGCGGTTATTTAATTATGTTCCTAAATATATATCTTTTATAAACTAATTAACCTAAACAAAAATCAATCTAATAAAAATAATTAACGGAGAGTTCACATTAAATAAATTGATTTAGCATAGGAATTCAATTAATATTTAAATAAATTGACAACGACAATACATACAACTGACTCGTTTCAGTCGTCCTCTCTCTCCTTATCGATCTCTAGGTAAAGTCATTTTCGCATGAAATGCACGTCTATCGAGTTGAAATAATTGCATTATTTCAAAAAATCCATTATTTTTTGAAATAATCAGCGACCGGTAGGGCGTGAATTACCAAATTTTTACCATCATCTAGCGCTTTAGTTCAAATGCTAGTTTACAGTAACGCTCGTGGGTTAGATTAAATTTTTATTTACATAGAAAGAATATATTTAGATAGTAAAAAAATATTTAATAATATTATTATTATACTTGTGCTAGTAGTTCAGTTTTTAAATTTCTGACCACACTTTTCATCTCAATTAGATATAAAATTATATTATTATATTATATGAGATTTTTTTTAATATAATATAATGAACTTTGTGAGTTCGAAAACAGTTTAAACGACCGTTAAAAAATATAATTTTATTTTAAAAATTTTAAAGTAATAGTTTAGTTAAGTTATGTATTTATTTTAAAACTTTATAATTTAAAATGATATTTATGCCTTTGGGTAGTTAAATTGACTTATGTTGGAACCCCAGCACTAATAAATATTTATTTTCATTTACTTAAAAGGGGATTTTTTTTTCCGGTTAATATTGAAACTATCATGTGCAGTGCACGTGACCATTAAATTTAATAAAATTAATTTATGGAGAGTATATTAGAAAATAAAAATAGAAAAGTTATATTTATTATTTTTCTATATAAGGATATGATTTATAAATATATCCATGTAATATTTAGTTTTTGGATTTTTTAGAAGATCTACAGTGATTGTGATTTTTTTTAAAATCCTTTTTCAAAATGTCATATCTTCCAAATTTTTTTTAAAGGCTCTCTTTATTTTCCTTTTTAAAAAAAGCCGTGTCTTTCCATCTAATATATTTTCTTACCAGAAGTTATATTTGAACATCTCAGGAATATTCCCAAAATTATATAGGCACCGTTTATTTTTGTGTTTTAAAAGTATTTTTGAAATAATTTAAAATATTTTTATTTTTTTCTTTGAATTAACATTTTTTAATATTTTTAGATTATTTTGATGCGCTCATTTGAAAAATAATTTTTTAAAAATAAAAAAAATATTTTTGATATATTTTTAAGTAAAAAATACTTAAAAAAACAACAACAACTACACTCTCAAATAAACTCCTCCCGGATTAAAATCCAAAAGAGGACTGTTTATATATCTCCAGCTCTTCAACTGAAACATATTAATATTATATATTCTACCGTTTCAAACAAAGGCGCCCGTGGCCTAATGGATAAGGCGTCTGACTTCTAATCAGGCGACTGTGGGTTCGAGTCCCACCGGGCGTGCTGTTTTTTGAGAAATATAGCCGTCTTTTTGTTTATATTTTTTTGAGAAATCTCATAGCTTCTTCGCAATCTGGTCGCAACGCATCCTTTTTATTTCATGAAAGCTCCCAAACAAATTTTATTAATTTATGTTTGAAGGCCAAATATTGAGCAATGGGCCCAGTCTATGATAACTCATATGATTGACTAAATAAGAAAAAGGATTTGAATGAAGATAAGAAGAAAAACTAAGGATGAAACTATGAGTGTGGCACGTGTGGCTGTGCAAAAGAAAGGGTTTGCAAAATTGTTTTTCTTTTCCATTTCCATTTTTTTTCTTTTTCTAGATTTTTTTTCCTACATAAAATTAGAAAATATGTTTATTTATTGAGAATGAACACAGTTTTTTTTCATAAAAGAATACATCAAGATTAAAAATACTTTTTATAAGAAAATCAAATACATAATTTATAATAGTCATCTTAATATTTTTTTTCATGATGATTTAGTTATAAAATATTAGTTTTATTTCATTCAAATTAAAAATTACCATGAAAAAGCTGTATATTAACTAAAAAAAATCTTTATATTAGATTTGTAACAAAAATTAAAATGGTGACACTAAATATAAAAAATATTTAAAATATAATTTTAGTTTCTTACACTGCTAAAAAATGCTTTTACATATAAGAAATAATTTATCGTTCATTTCTTTTTTATTAAGAAAATGGTGAAAAATTTATAAATAACTTCTGAAACTTATTTTTCAAACATGTAACTTGAAAAACTAGAAATATTGCACTTGAATAAAGAGTTGCCAATACTTTTGCTTTTAAAATTCAATGCTTGTATTACTTCTTTATCATGGTTATTAAATAAAAAATTAGTATTTTTTGCTTGAAAATATATCATAATAATATATATTTTTTATTTTTTAAAATTTATTTTTGACACCAACATATTAAAATAATTAAAAAACATAAAAAATCAAATTTTACTAAAATTCCAGTGCAAACACAGTCATAAACAGGATCTTAGTCTTGTGGTTTTTTCCTTTACCATATAGAAGGTGAAAGGATAAATAAACTGTAAATCAAATAGATAAATATTAGATCACAACAGGGATATTCAGAGTATATTTAATATTGTGGTGTCGGGTTTCATTGAACTACCAGCTCATTGGCTGTTGAATTTTACCTATTGTTGGCTCAAGCTAAGAGCGACTTAGTCAATGACCCAAGATCTCCACTTGACAAAAAGTCTCAAGAATAAATAATTAATATTTATTAATTATATTTTATAAAATAAAAATCGTCCAAACTTTTTAAAAAATTATTTTAAAAAACTTTCTTTATAATTTGGTACAATGTTACTTGAACCGAATATGATTTTTTTTATTTTTTTATTAACATGAATATTCATGACAGTTTACGCGCATCTTAATTAATTTTACGAGTCCTAATTAGTGACGGGGCCACGTGGGTACAAAAAAGGGCAATTGCCCCTTTATTTTTTTAAAATATTTTTTTATATTAAAATATTAATATAATAATTTGAGGAGGGTTTGATACATGGAAAGTTATTGTTAACTTATATTTTAATATAATATATAATATATATTTTCAGCTCATTTACTTAATTTTTTTTTTACTAATTAACAGATAGCCCTTTTTCTTTTTGAGTTATTGTTGTGTATCTCTTTCTCTTATACAAATTTCTTTTTAAGTCCAGATAAGCAAGTAACTTCTTTTGTTTTATGCTTTAGGTAAAAAAAAAATTTATCTTTCTTATTTATTTCATTATCTAATTTTAGTTTTATTTTTTTATAATTAGTTATTAAAAATATTAGGGTTTATGATAATTTAGGAGTTTTGATATGAATGTGTTCAAAATAAATGTTTGAATTTCCTAATTTAATCAATTAAATGTTTATTTTCTTATTATAGATGAATAAATTAATGTTCATGCAAAACCACTATTCTTGACATCTCTTGTATTGACATGGTATATTATTAAAATTATTTAACTAAGGTCTCTTAGTTCACTATAATTATGGATTAATTATTTAATTGAGGTCTCTTAATTTACAATGTACATATATTAGTTATTATTTTATATCACAAATTTATTTGTAATTAATTGTTAACGAGATGCTTGGAGCTAGGAGAGGGTATGAGTTTAAATTCCATAAGTTACACTTTCTCTCTCTCTCGGTATTTTCTCTTTTTTGAAACTAGAGTATAGTATTAAAACTTGTTTCACATATTTGACTTAGTGAGTTCATGCAACTTTTTTGTATCTGTCTAGAAATAATTTAAATATTTAGAAATGATTAAGTATAATTTAATCAACATACTTATTATATACATGTAAATATAAATTGAAATGAGTTTTGATGAATCGATATGCATTTTGCTATGAATATCATATGAAAGATTTAGAATTATTATGTAACTCAACTGACTTTATTACTGTGTAGTTGTGTTAATTATTATGTAGACACTAATAATAATTAAAAAAATCACAAGGTTTATCAATTAAATTAACATGTCACTATAAAAATATTTCAAGCATAAATTTTTTGATGATGAATAGTCATTTAAAATTTCAAGTCATGTAACTTAATTAAATTAAAAAAATCATATTAAAAAATCATAATATTTATTAATAATTTGTTTTTTTATAAAAAAAAACTCTGACTCCGCCACGTGTCCTGATAGCAAGCATGCTCCCAAGTCACCCAAAGAAGAGAAGTGAATCAGAGGGGAAAAAACTCATTCTACTGCGTGAATCCACAGTAACAACGAGTCTGTATATAGTTTGGTTAGGAGAAGAGTATAGAGGGTGGTTGGACTCAGTAACAAGGAGTCTATGTATAAATTATCATGACGAGAGTAAATTTCTATATAAAAGAATAACGTCAACTCGGTGAGCACTATTGTCCTTTGAAGACTAAACTCGTGACAGACAAGATAGTGTGTGTGAGTGGAGGTGGTGCGGTGGGGCTGGCGGTGGGGCTGGCGCTGGCTGTATTGTATGGTAATTGCATCCCTCTCATGAATCCCAGATAACGTTCTCAGATTATGAGCATTATATTTGATTGAGAATATAATATCTAAAAACATTTGAGATTCCTAATAATTCGAGATTTTCTTGGCGTATAAAAAAATACCTCGATATATCTATTGTTTTTTCCAGGAAACGTTGGAAGCACACATACCAAAGCTTCCACCAGGAAAAGCTACCACTTAATTTTATTAGCTGGACACAAACTCCTTGGATTCTTGACATTCTCTCTCTTCTTGACTTTTCCACCTTTTTATTTTTTTAGGGTAAAGTTTATCCTATATATCCATCATCGATTATTGACATGTGACCTAGGATGGGGTAGATATGTGCCCGCTTTTTTTTACCGCGCTGTCAATAATTAATGGTAAACTAGAAGAAAAAATGGTAGAGGAGGGACCACCTAAATAAGTAAGCAAGGGTTAATTTCATCTTACCCCCTTAAATTGTAAGATAACTATCAATTTCATGTGCTTTTTTCACAAAGGATAAAATGAAAATTAATCATGTGCAATTGATATTGAATAAAATTTTATTTTAGTAAGAAACTGATAAAACTCACGTGAGAGTAAAAGGAAATTAACGTTTGAGAAATAAAAGGGTCATATTAAGAAATTGTCAAGAATATAATAACCAAAGAGCCTATTTATTTTAAAATGTTTTTAAAAATATTTTTTTTATTTTTTTTTCTTGTTTTAAATTAAATTTTTATTGGTGTTTTCAGATCGTTTCGACGTGTTAATGATAAAAAATAAAATTTAAAAAATAAAAAAAATATTATTTAAACATATTTTCAAGTAAAAAAGTTTTTTAATTTATATTATAATTTATGATGCTCAGTTTGTAAAGTTAATATTGGAGAAGGTAAGGAAACTCTTCACTTTTTGATTGGCTTAAATATTATTTTCTCTTTATTTTTTTTTGTGTATATATCTCTCTTATACCGTAAATATCTAGCAGTCACCACTTTAACGTTATAATTTTTTTTTATTTACCACGATCATAAAATCCTCCATATTATTCATTTGTCAACATCAACGTCCCTTGACATATTATCCTTATGAAGTACAACACTATTAAATTTAACACCACCAAGTCCTATTAAATTTAACACCACCAAGTCCTCTACCTTTCGTGTGTCTTTAATATAAAGTGTCGTCGAAATCTTGATGTTAGGTAGTATAGTTAAGAATTTTTTTAAAGTATTTTTTATTTAGAAATATATTAAAATAATATTTTTTATTTTTAAAAATTATTTTTAATATTTGAATTGATGTAAAAATACCAAAAAAATAAACTGAAGAAAAAATTAAAAAAATGAAATTATTTTTAAATATTTTTAAAACTTCAAAACAAACAGAAGTACTGTTATCACATCAAAGAGTACAGTACAGCGACAATTAGTTTTCTGTTTCAAAACAAGTTTATTTGTCTCTTTTTCATTAATAAAATTATAAAAATATAAATTTTAAAAAATAAAAAATTATTATTCTAATAAATTTTTAAATAAAAAAATATTTTAAAAAATAAAAAGGAAAAAGAAAAAGAGAAGAGAAGAAAAGCAGCCGCAAGGGTTTTTATCCGCCGATGGCTATGTGTTGATGACAGGGCATGTGCAAATCTTAAATGCACCGCCAGGCCAAGCCTTCAAGTAGCAGCACTAGCCCGTGTGGAGAGGGATGCCAGAGAAGGTCACAATCACATCACATGAAGCAGGCTGGTCTGACCACAGATGGTATTCGCAAACATCCTCAAGTGGCCAGGAAGGCCCCTTCTTGACTCGGACCCAACGTCGGCCACCATTCACTGTATGGGTCATGGGCGTTCATTAGCCCTCCCATCCTCCTCGCTAGGTGTGATTGGGGGTGCGATGGTAAATATTTAATTATAAACTATTAAATTTTAGATAAAATATTTAAATATTAATTTTAAAAAAATTAATTTAATTATAACAATATCTAAATGGTGTTGAGAAATCACTATTCTCTCACACACAAAGCACTGTGAATTACAACAGTAATCCACAGTGCTTTCCTCTTTTTTTTTGCTAACTTTTTTATTTTTTTTGTTTTTTTAAATTATTTAAAAAAAATTAATTTTTTTCAACTTTTCTATTTTTTTTCAAAATTATTTTTGTTGATTTTACTTTTTAAATATTGACCTGGTTAAAATTTTTGCTTTGTAATTTTTTTCTTTAAAATACCGTGGATTGCTGCGATGTTTTTCCACATAACTTTTCTATTTTATTTCTTTATTTTTCAAAATTATATTTGTCGATTTTTTAAGTATTGAGCTAATTGAGAGTTTAGTTTTGTAATTTTTTTCTTTAAAACATTGTTGATTGCTACAATGTTTCTCCGCATTGTTTTTTTTATGATTTTATCTGAAATTATCTTTTTTATTTTATTTTTTAATATGGAGCTGGTAAAAAATTACAGTTACAATATGTGAGGAAAGTACTGTAACTTTCCTCGAAAATTACTATTTATTGCTATAGTGTTTTTTTCCACATGGTTTTTTCCTGTTTTTGTTATGTTTTCCCTAAAATTATATTTGTCAATTTTATTTTTTAAATATTAAGCTGGTTAAGAATTGCAATTACAAGTAAATACAAGTTTTTCCTCACAAAACACTATGGATTGATACAGTTTTTCCTCACATAGTTTTTTTCCAGTTCTTTTGTGTTTTCTTTTTTTATAATATTTTTTTCAAAATTATCTTCATCGATTTTATTTTTTTTAATATTGAGTTGGTTAGAATTTAACTTTGTAATAAAGCTTAATCATGTGGGGAAAGCATTGTAGCTTTGCTTATAAAACATTGTGGATTGCTACAGTGTCTCTCCGCATGATTTTTTTTTGTAATATTTTTTTTTCAAATTATCCTTTTCAATTTTATTTTTTTAATATTGAGTTGTTTGTGAATCACAATTACAAGTCATTACAAATAAGGCTAAATCATGCGAGGAAGTACTGTAACTTTCATCACAAAACACTATGAATTGCTACAGTGTTTCCAACATGATTTTTTTTTCTTTTTTTGGTGTTTTTTTTGTTATTTTTTTTCTAAAATTATCTCTATCGATTTTTTTTTAAATATTGAGCTGATTAAGAGTTTAGTTTTGTAATTTTTTTCTTTAAAACACTGTGAATTGTTGCAGTGTTTTTCCATGTGATTTTTTTATGATTTTTTTCAAAATTATCTTTGTCGATTTTTTTTTAATATTGAGTTGGTTAAGAATTATAATTACAATAAATTTTTTTTTGGATTCGAGGAAACCTCACCCCCCGGAAAGCGCACTTTGTGGGCCCAGGTGAGGGAGTAAAACCCCGGCTGTCCCAGGCTCTTACAAGAGGTGCACACCCTGACTCGAACTCGAGACCTGCTGTGCAGATCTCAAACCCTTTTCCATTACGCTACAATAAAGCTAAATCATATGAGAAAAACATTGTAGTTTCTCTCATAAAACATTGTGGATTGCTATAATATTTCTCTAAATGATTTTTTATTTTATTTTATTGGAAAAAACACTATACTTTTCCTCACAGAACATTGTCAATTGCTACAACGTTTTTCTCATGAGTTTTTTTCTTCCAAAATTATCTTTTTTATTTTTTTTAATATTAAATTGGTAGAGAATTTAATATTGTAATTTTTTTCTTTTTTATTAACTGAAAAGCTAAATCATGTGGCAAAAACACTGTATCTTTCCTCACAAAACACTGTAGATTGTTATAAATCATTTTGTTCAGTCTCTAAGTTTTTGATCACCAACACAACTTTTTTTCCCGTTATGAAATATTTGCTCCATCATACCTTTAATTTTTATTACTTATCTAGCGCTGATTCACAATTATAACACTATCAAGTACATTTATTTTATAAACCCGCGGCAGCGCGCGGACATGTCATCTCGTAAATATCCAAATATGTAGAAAATAACTTTTGTTTATATTAGATTTTAGTGAAAGTATTAATATATAGTTTAGTTATATACACGAGTGTTAAGGAAAGCTAATCACCTAAGAAAAGGGAACATTAGTGATATGATAAACAACGCCAATAAAAAATTGAAAAAGAAAAACCTCTCATATATTTTATTTCCATTCTTTCTTTTTTGAGACAATCTAGGGAATTAGAGCCGTGTATAGATTTGATTATTTTAGTGTTTTTTTTTTTTGTTTAATAAGGATATAGAGCTTTTCTAATTACCTAAAATTGGTTTTTTTTAGGGCAATAGAGTGGCCGTTCAGGGTTGCTTTTCATGAAATTTTAAATTTTTTTATTTAAATTAATTTTTATTTTATTTTGATATGTCAATATTAAAAATTAATTTTAAAAAATAAAATAATATATTATTTTAACGTATTTAAAAAAAAAACTTCAACTACTCTCAAACACGACCGAAGCAAAGCACGACTTCTCATGCTTATATTGTTAGCTTTTAATGGGCTGTAAGTAACCATTAATGTAGTTGAGGGTTGCTTGCAAACTATAAATACAATAATTTTCTTACCGTTTTTTCCAGGAAGCTCATTAATGTTTTCAGAGATTTTCTTATAAAGAGTCTGTCTGTTGTATTGCTACGAAAAACATCATTGTCTTTATATATTGTTGAAAGTGTATTTGTTTGAATTCAATAACAATTACTTTATATTTATTATAAAGGCAAATAACACTTTAAATATGGAGTCTACAAGTTTGGTTGATTTCTAACTCTTTAGTATTTTCGATTAGATCCCTACCGAATCTTGCTTTTGTGGACTGGATCTCATCTTTGAGATAGAAACTTTTGCACTTCAAGGCCTTTTTGAAGCTCAATTTAGAAAACAAAATAAAAAAAATATAGGATAGTAGATGAAGAAAAGCACCAATTTCAAAAACTCATGGGATGTTTGGAAATCACTTAATTTAATAATATCTTATATTTAAGATATTTTTAGTGTTAATAATTGAATTTTAAATAGAATTTAATCTCAAAAAAATTATACAAAAATAAATTGGATGTTAATCCCTTTTATTTACAATTCCAAAGAAAAAAAGTTCAATGTTAAAATTAACTTTTAAAAATACTCATCTCTTTTTTTTTTTATAGATATTTGAAGAAATAAAATAAAGGTGATAAAAGTAATATAAAAAATAAAATGAATTGAATTCTATTTATTCCAAACATTGTAAATTTAATTTATTTATAAATTAAATTTAAATTGAATACTATAATTAAATTCAACACAAGCAGTTAAGAAATCATCTTATAAAACACATATTATAAGAAATTGTAACTCTTTGGCTTGGTTGGAAAGCATTTTTGTGATTTTTTTTAAATATTTCTAAATTATTTTGCTAAAAATATAAAAAATAAAAATATTATTTTAATTTATTTCCAAACAAATAACTACCACAATACCGCGCTAACTATTTCAGAACAAAAAGCTAACAGGCTTTTCAGCTGAACAGACCATTCGGCTGGAACGAAAGGCTTTTTTCTTATTCCATCATGTTCTCAAGCAAAGAATTTTGCAGAAAGAGTGAATAAACTCCCCGGGCCTCGGAAACAGACTGAATTTAATGATTTCAATTGGGGAAAACATGGAATCTAAGTGATGATCCCCAAGAAAAGGAAAAAGAAAAAGAAAAAGAAAAAGAAAACAATAATTGATTAGGCATCCCAATTACAAAGAAATGCTGACTTTTCAAGTCACATGATGATGTCCTCGCATAAAAAGAGCAGTCCTCTTTTGGTTTGGGCAACC
>Ga0325404_1003666_pt1 | contig 16371 bp, 7 predicted proteins | sample PopdelMetagenome_18_FD_205664 | JGI IMG/M metagenome (GOLD analysis project Ga0325404, IMG submission 205664) | Populus deltoides microbial communities from Bellville, Georgia, United States - Xylem-Control-R1 | ecosystem: Host-associated > Plants > Phyllosphere > Stem > Wood/Secondary xylem... | reverse complement strand
CACAAACCACACTCTCAAATAAACCATTGAATCTAATATTTACAATCAATCATGATGAATCATTGACACGATTTTTTAGTGATGATTCACTACGAAAAGGAAATTTTAGGGAAGCTACACATACACATTGAATCTATGCATTTTAGATATACATGAATGGACTAATTCAAGTGAAGTTTCACAATAATAATAATGAAAAAAAAAAACTTAAGGTTATCAAGAAAAGTTCCCAGCTGACTCTTCAATATAGACAATCAACGCCATAAAAATCCCATAGCAAGAGAAAGAAATTTAATCAACAACAAGACAATCTCTCAGCTCGATCCCTCTCTGTATCTTCTTCTTCTTCTTTTTCAATTTTGAGAATTACAATTTTACATATGCAAGATGGATTTTCCTTCTCCCCCTTTTTTTCTCCTTAAATTAATATTCATAAAACAAAATTTATGTACTAAAACCTAATTTAATTAATTATCTAATTAATATACAATCACCAACAAAGCTAGGTTACAAATTAAAATCACCCCCATAACTAAACGTCCTCTCATTTTTCCAGATATTTAAATTTGAGTTTTCCTCATCTGAAATCTCAAACTAATTTTAGCCACTGGACCAGCTCTTTGAGAGAGCGATCATCGCTTCTCATTTGTAAATTTTTCCTCTTTCCAATTAATTAGGAATACGCAAGAACGAAAGCTAAATCTCTCAATCAATTATAGTAATAATGCTTGACAATTAATTATAATCACCACTTATCACAAGTTTAATTATCACGGTACACATCATCCTTGCCTCATGATGACGTAATAAATCTTGATTATTTAAAGTAATTGAATGGAAAGGAAATTAATACCATGAGCTAGCTTCTCATTGCAGGTCTATGAACAAATGAACAAATTTAAATACAAGATGGCAAGTGTTCCTATATTCGGGGGGAAAAAAGGGAAGCAGAAAATTAACGAGAAAACCTATAGGTCTAGCATATCATGATGAGACTGCACATGTACGATCTAAAAGAAACCATCAACTATATATAGGAGCTGCGTTTCCTAGCTTGAACAACTCCATATCATTCTCATTAGGAGTCAAATTCAAATCCAAACACAAAACCCTCCTACTGTTAGATTTCTTCACGACAGGAACTACTTGCTGATGATCGGAACTAGGAGGGCTCAAAGGATCCGCCAGCTGGTTTTGATCGTTCAAGGCAGCTCTATGTCTCCTCATATGACCACCCAAAGCTTGCCCTATTGCAAACTCTAGCCCACAAATAGAGCACTCGTGTGTTTTAGGCTTCGCCGCCGGCGATTGAGACTCGAAGCTCCCTTCTCCGCCCATCAACTTAGGCTTCTTGTGACTTGCACGGTGACCACCCAAGGCTTGAAATGATGGGAATTTCCTGTTGCATGTTTTGCACTCAAAAACACGACTCGGAGAATTATTGTTAATGGCGTGATCAAAGGAAGGGAAAGGATATGATTCCCTTCCTTTAGATAGAAACACCAAGCAGTTTGCCATGGTTATGCTATCAATCTCTCTCGCATACAAACTTCTCTTCATGGTTACCCAGATATAGAGATGTGAGCTATAAGGATTTTGCTGCTATGGTTTCAAATGTGAAAAGGATATTGGATCGATCGCTTAGGGAGAAAGTAATGGAACAATGTAGGTGTCTTATCTGTGTCGTATTTATAAGGTGGTTTGGTTCGTGTAACTAATTGTGTGAGCTGTACAACTATACATACTTTGACTTTTATAGTTGACTTTCATTTGAATGACATTTGTGCCCTTGACTCGATGGATACGAAAGTGAAAGAGAGATGGGGTTTGGGGGGATAAAAAAAAATACTCAATCGACTCAAAGGAGGACTAATTAATTAATTGTGAAAATGAGCCGACTAGGGGAACGTAAGCATGACTGAGAGGCTGAGCCAGCAGCCCAGAGAACGAGTCATGAGTAAGTGAGTCCTCCCTGGAATCTTCAGTTTTCTAGAAGATTCTCAAGGTTTTGGTTTTGGTTTTGGTCTTGGTCTGCTAGTAGTGTGAAGGAGGAAGCAACAGAGCGAGTGGGTAGATAAAAATTTGGGCTGTACTTTTTGGACCAATACAAAAATTTCGGCAAGTGGTAATCATATATATATATATATTTTTTTTTTTTTTAATTATTGGGTGGTGGGTGGGTACATGCATCCGAAATTTCACTACTTGCATTGCTCTATTTATGTACAATAAATTTTCCAATCTATCATGTATAAGAAAGTGCTTATTTTTTTTTTTTTTTAGATTATCATTGATTAATTTATACATATTCATTTTATTTTAGTTATAAACCAAGGGTTATAAGTTAAATCGAGGTGAGTTGATACAATTATTTTTCATGATCAAAATATGTGTTTGGTATGCGTTGTGTTAATTTTTATTGTTACGTTGTATGGAACATAGGTTTAAGAAAAGTATTTTTTATTACAACTTTAAAAAACCATACTTAAAAAATAAAAGATGGTTAAAAATAATATGACGTAGATGATTTCGTATAAAATAAATGAAAATACATCATGTTATTTTAGATTTTACAAAATCAAGATTTGAATCATAATTGTATGCGTGGAGCAAGTGAAATTAAAAAACATATCATTTGGCTATTCAAACCCTTTTTTTTTTGTTTTATGATAATAAATGTGAAACTGTATAAAAAGAAGAAGAAGATAATATATATATATGAGGTGTTTTTCTTCCATTTATTTTTGTGTATAATTAATATAGAGATTTAATTAGAGACTTTTGGAGAAATATACGGGTCTGCGCACATAAAGTCTTATATATAATTAATGGTGTAATGTCTTCAATATAAAAATCTAAACCAATAAGTTACAAGTTGATCTTATTTATAAACATTTTATTTATTTAATATGAGATATTTAACATTTACATGCACACTCAATAATTCCAACTATAATATTTACGAGAAGCTGGCACACGTGTTAAGTAACAGGCAGAAGTCACGCAAGCCGTCCCTAGCAAGTAAATACGGACCATTATAGTAATAACTTTGCAGTGGACTTTTAACTTTGAAGTAGGAGATACGGAGGATTATTATGTTATATATATATATATATTATGTTTTAAAGTATGGATTACTACCGTATAAGTCTGTTAGAAAAATAATATAAATTATATCTTTGAATTTTATTTAACAATTCGAGTTATTGGATTGAGATGATTTTTTAATATAGTATCATAGCTTTGATAATCAAGTGATCACGAGTTCAGATCTCATCATCTTTATTTATTTGATAAAAATTAAGTACAAGGTGGTGTGAATTTGTGCAAGTTTTTCAAGCCCAAAAAGCTTTCACTTGAGGTGGTGCGTTACAGAAATAATATAAATCATAAACTGGGGTCTTATCTAATAGTTTAAATTATTGAGTTAGGATGATTTGTTGATAAAATTTATATAAATATCTCTCTTTATCGACAGCAATACGAAGTAGTTGTGGGTTGTTAGCTGTTTCTGTGAACTAGACTTTTTGCTGGAAAAGAAAATTTAAAAGGGATGATGTTTGGTATTTTTTTGATGTTGGAATATTGATTATTTCTTCTTCTTCTTCTTCGGGGTTTGGTGTACGGTAGTTTAACAATGTTGCTATAGTCAAAAACTACCGTTTCATTCGCTATGAAACTTGGGATTTGTTATTAGCTTTTTTTTTTTTTTTAATTACTTGCAGTAATTAGTTTTCAAAAGCACAGAAAAATTGACTTTTCTAGAGACCAGCCAGAGCCATTTTAAACCAGCTGCACTTCTTGAACAAGTTTTGAATTCATAACATGCATGTCTTCATTTTTTTTTGTCAAACTTTATAATCCCGTGCGTATTTTCTCTTTTATTTTCCAAGAGAGGAAAAATAATCATGATCGCATATAGCGTAGGGTTTCGTACTCCTTTTAATTCTTTACATGACGAAAGTACATGGAAGTTCAATACCACCCAACATCTTCCCCTTTTATTTTAAAGAAAAAAAAGAGTTAAACTAAATATTGTAAATTCCATGCTAGGTATTTTAGCCACGACTTTATTCACCAGGTTAATTTAGATTAATCTTAAAATATTTTTATTTTATTTTTTAAATGAATCAATATAATTTTAAATAATTTTTATTTTAAAAAATAAATTAAACAAGCCGTGTTTTATTCGAGTTTGACCGAGTTACTCTTGAAATTAATTTGAATTAAAACTTGAGTTGGAATGGACATCATGCTAACCACAAGCTAGACTGTATCTGTTATTTATTATTAATTGCTTCTTCACGTAGCCCATACGTTCGTCGCATAGAAAATGCACTAATTGTTTTTTTTTTTTTTCATTCTAGGAAAATAAAGTGCGCATTCCGACATGCATGTGAAGCAGATACGGAAACAAAAACAATTTGCGTCTTCCAGCGCTTGAACCGGATACGGAAACGAAAACTTGTCACAGAGCTGGAAATTAAGCGTGGCTTGTATGGTTATCAATTAACGTCATGAAAGCAGATCTTCTTCCCGCTGGTGTGACTATTATACACGTCAAGCGTGTTTCTTCTAGACCACGGTTCTAGACGTAATTTCCGATTTGCAATGCCGTGCGGTTCAAGACAAACTTTTCCCCTTTCATAGCTCTAAATTGGAAATTAAGTCTTTTTTGACACTCGCTTATTTATATTTTTCACACAACTACATGTTCTTATAGAAAACATTGATTTTGCAGCAATTTCAATCGGTATTATACTCGGTTGCTGGAGGGGTGTTTCGTGGTATTTTAATTATTATTTTTTAAAGTGTTTTTTATTAGAAAATACATTAAAATATATTTTTTATTTTTTTAAAATTATTTTTAATATCAACATACCAGAATATCAGAAAACACCAAAACAATATTAATTTGGAGAAACAAAAAAAAACAAAATATTCTTAATCTTTTTTTAAATATTTTTGAAACGAAAAATAAACAGTTATTTGATTTTTTTTTCAAGTTTTGACCACAAATAAAAATATGCTAGTTAACCCTAAATCCACTAACAAATTAATTAATCCATTGGCTGGACTGGGAAAAGTTGATAGAAATCATATATTGAAGAAAATATAATCATTCCACGTCATATTACATCAGCTTCCCCCAGCGAATAAGTTGTTCTTTTTTTGGTCCAAAATGGGAAAACGACTTCTCTTCTTGTTTGCACTACTGCTAGCCAGATGGACGGCTGGCTAGCTTAGAAAATATGATACAATTAACTAGTACTGACTTTGTTGAGTACTAATGGGATTAAAATCAGATTCATTGCCGCATCAGCAGCAACGTCAATTTTAGCCGTCAGGATCGTCATTACTCACACTACTCAAGATTCGAAATCTTGCAGCGTGCATGGAAAGCTTACTACTCGTGTCCAACCAGGGCTCGGCTCATAGGAAATCAGAGTTCAGTAAACTTGAGCCGTAATCTTAAGCGCTCAGCTCTGCTTTATGCTGTATTGTAGTCTCGAAAGGGACAACGCAGTAATTAAAAATTGGAATTCTTCCTTCAATATTTCGGATTCAAATTACGGACAAAGGAGCGTCGAGAATTTATGATTAGAGAAAACTCGTTATCATGTAGTATAAGGTTCATTAAACTTTTCGATCAATTTAAAATATATAAAAGTATTATTTATACATGGTGATGGATTAATTTTTTTTTTTAGTTACCCTTTCTGAACAAATTAATAAATAAAAATTAAGAAGATAACCCATTATATTTACACTCAACCAATACTTGCACTCAGCCAAATATTAAATTTAAATATGTATGGGTTTAATAAACAACTAAACTTATTATTTATGAGTTTAGTCAAGTGCTAAGTTTATGATATTTTACTCTGATAATTTAAAGATATTTTATCTTGATAAGATAAAGATATTTCATAGATATGTAAATATTTTTTTATTTTATAAATACGAGAGATCTTAGGAGCTATAAAAGAGACCAATATAAGCCTCCAAGGAAGAGAGTTTTTTTTATATATATAAAAAAAAAACCTTTTTGTTTTCTAAAATATTGAATTAATTATTTAAGAGTCCCTAAACTCGAAAAAATAAATCTTTTATAAGTATCGAGTATAATCCACTAACTATTTTATTAAAAAAAAATATATCAGATTATTAGAATCAAATTTTCTTCCCATGATTTAGCCAATTATAAAATTTTGCATAAAACCACATAAAGTGTACTATATAAATATATAATTGGATGTCTAACGCTTATCAACAATGATAAAGGTTTTCATGCGCCCTTGATTGTCACCCAAATTGTTAGGGATTAGTGTAAAAAAAATCGATTTTAATGGTAAGATGATGAATTTTGTTGGGTTACTATGAGATCTAATTACACTAATTTAATTACTGGATCAAGTTCTGGTTGGTTTTTGATAATATCGATTTTAATGTCTAACCGATCAATTTTGTTGGCTAAGCTGGCGAAGAAACTCTATCTGCCTAGACCCCGTTTCTTATCGTGTGACTAGATCCAACACACACACACACTTGTCGGAAAGCTTGGCCATTAATTATTTCTAGAGATATTTCTGACAGAAAAGTATTAAGACAGCAACTATAACTACTACCAAATTGTATGGGACCGGTTTCCGGTTCCCTGACCCAAAAACTGGTTGAAATTGACTTGCAACTCCTGTGGTTCGATAGGTTCACTACAAGAAATTGCACCCCGATTTGCACAAAGACTTGTCTCATAGCTTTAAAAGCAGGCAAAGCTCTCTTTCAAACAACACTCATTTTCAGGATATGGAGGTAGGTGCGGAGAATTGGCCAGCTGAGAACGTTTGCAATCTGGAACGCACGGAAAATTCTTGGTTTTTTGGTTTGAAATTTTCCCGGAAAAAGATTCCATGCGCCAGTTTATCCTTACTGAATTCAAAGGTGTGTGTTCACACATTACGAATGTTGCTAATTTATTCTGCGTCAGCTCAAGAAATTCCATTTTTCTCATCCTTAGAATGGAAGAAATTGAGGGGGGTTCTTAGAACTTCGCCTAACTCTGCTTAAACTTTTGGGTAACATGGTTATTTAACATTTCTCTCCTTTTTGTTAACCAGCCATTAGAAAAACTAATCACATCAATACAGAGTATAATTTATATATAAAGAAGTAGAAGAAGTAAGCATCAGTATTCCCAGTAACCGGTTGATTTGCGGGGCTGATTAATTAAATACCATAAAGCTGATTATCATCGAAAATCTCGAAGTGAAATGTTATCTACAATCGTTTCAGTAATAAAGAGAGTGAACTCAACTGGAAAAACAGAGGACTGAATAGTGTGAATGTGCACTCCTATATTTTCTGAAGAAAAACAACACGATATGTGTCACACGATAATGCACATACATGATGTGAAAGGAAGAAATAATTGCAAAATATAACAGAGGTCATACCAAGCGAACTCCAAGTTCAAAACTTAATTATCGTTTCGATCATGAATGTATAAGTCAGTGCTTACACCTACCTTGAAAGGATATGATAGGATTAAACAACGCAGCAGCGTACGAGATCAAGTAAGTGGTGACGTTTAGAATTTAGATAGAGAATTTCTGTTTAGTTGCCAGGGCTGCAAGAAACCCAGTTGGGGGTGTGGGCGTGGGCGTGGGCGTGTAAACACACCGCCACTGCACATCCTGTCCTTGTCTAGTGCAATTTCTTTCCAATTTCACGTTCAAATTGTACCACAGAATCAAAAACGAAAAAAGAGACTTAAAAGCATATCAAGAAATCATTTGAGAAGTCAAAGAAATGCCTTTAAAGTCAGTACAATGTTCAACGAAAGTGTTACCAGGAATGATCGGGCTGGTTATAATTTCAGACTGTTGGTTAGAGGATTATTGACTTGGAATAGGATGGTGACTAGATAGCAACCAAGAGTAAATTAGAGTGCTGTTATTTTTTTAATCAGGGTGATTCACAATTTTCATTGTTTAATCGTAACTTTATTCACTGGACTGACTACACTGACAAGTAGCAAGTAGCGACCACAATCTATATTTACTCCCATGGGTTTTCAGGTGTCTCATGAATCACATTTTCACGATAGAAACAAAGGGGATTGTGCTCATGAACCACGAAGTCAAACATTGAAGAAGAGCACTAAAATAACTTATAAAAAATCATCATACTGATTGCCATAAATGATATTTAAATCAGCAGCCACCCAGCTGCATATTCAAACAAGTTTTTCCTTTAATTTTTGGTGCTCATATTCAAAAAAGTTGAGCTGGGACTAGAAGGGTCAAATCTAGTGATAGCAATTTGGTTTATGATAACATACCCACGATAATATTTTTCTACTTGCTCATTGCACAGATTTCTTCACAAGCAGCTCTGGCTTTCCACAGTTCAACCACACCTCTAGCAATTGTCTGTCAATGAGACAATAACTTCTAAATAATGAAGAAATATTTTAACTGAAAATCCTGCTTTGATCTAGGATCTTCATGAGCATATTGCCTCCAGAAGGTCCCTAAGCTTTGAAAATTACAACGTACATGGTATACGCAAAACAGCAGCCTAACGAGGCTGGACACAATAAATTACAAAGCAAATCTTGTTCCAATTTATGGTCTTCAAGACAAAACTTGCCTAGTTAATGCGAACAGCATAGTGATCATGATACATGGATCTCAGTCTTTTAAGCATGTGTGGGTAAAAGAAGCTTGGCTCTGAACAAAATAAAACAGAGAAAAAGAGTTCAGGAAACCGACCCCAACTATCTAGTTATGAAGACAGAAAGCATATTCACCAGCTTCGAGTGAAACAACAGGTTACCTGATGAAATTTCTCAAGTAACTTCCAATTTGATCGGGACTCAAAAATTAAGACCCCTATGCTGCATTACGATACATCGGAACTATGCTAATTCCAGAATTCTAATACCCTATTCTCCTATTTGACTCTGGCTTCAAATGACAAAACAAAAGGTAATGTTAGGCTGCCAAATCACAGCAATAAACAAGGCTTACGTGTGCTAATGGTACATGATTTTCCATAAGTAGAAATTAAAAGTTTGAACTTCCTGTCAAAAGTTAATGGCCTTTTTCGGCTGACAGTTCTGAAAAACCCGCTAACCTTATCTTCTTCATACGCAAATACCTTTGACACCGGACCAAAATTGTGCCTGAAGTTTGATTAACATTATATTATAAGGCAGCTCCTACCAGTTCCAGCGCTGTAGCGAGTCAGAGACTATTTTCCAAGAATTTGATAACTGGGAAAAAAACATGAAATCATGAACTAGTCTTAGAGAGTGCTAGTACCTTGGTAACAACACCCGAGCACTGTGATATTTTAATAATTATCCACCTTTTGTAATCACTCCTGTATTAGAAAGCAATCAAAGAAGATCATTTCAAACGGTCGATGGGAAAGAAAATAAAAGCTACTACACCACAGACAGCAACCTTGGACCCAGACAGTCGCATCCCTATGTCAATCCAAGAAAACCAGTCTCAAAGATGTCCTTGTGAACACTCCAATTAGAAGGAAAACAACCATATATATTAATCAAAATGCCCATCTATTAATTCAACTTAAAAACAACTCCAGATTCTACTTGTCACGTAACAAGCAAGGAGCTCAAAGACAACAAAACTTTGAACTGCAACCATGCAATTTCCTCCAACCAATTAAAGCACTTCTTTGAAGAAAAGCATAATCCACTAAACTCAAAATACTTATTAGCAGCTTGATCACCCCTTCAAAATCTACGAAATGACTTATATTGAATCAAAATTCCATGTCAATTACGGCAACTAGTTTGACTATGCAGTTTCCTAAATCCACTGAATGAAATTAATGTCAACAGAAAATCATAGCAATACAAAACCTACAAAGAATGCAATCAGAAAAAGAATACTAAAAGAACAGAGAAATCAATCAACTTTAAGTCATCAAATTGCTTCTGAGTACCAATCAAGATACATGATGTTGTAATTTCCTTAATCTATATTCCCTCCCACTCAGAAAGAAGAGCCCTCTAATTTGAAAAATTACACCACACAACTCACCACGAGTTCATCTATATCATTGTTATTCAACAATCAGATAACAAATCAGATAACCTAAGCCACAAACTACATTTCCATTTGCCAACCCACTCAAGCAAAATCCGAAATCCGAAGATTCTCGTTTCTTTACAAGCACGAAATGTTTAATCTTCAAATTTCTAAAAGCACATTTGAAAACCAACTAATCGTGGGTCACTCTTGTGCAACATCACTATTATCTTCGTTTAATGTTCCAAACTTCTGCTTGAAAGAGTCCTGTCTCCGCAACCACATCATGTGACCCTTCAAAACTCAAAAGAACGGGAACCCATTAATAAAATGATCCCATAGAGCTAATTAAGCACCCAAAAGTAAAAAAAAAACGTGTTTCTATGTTTATGCCAGTACGCGTCTATATGCAAACGTTGTTTATTTACCTGGAGAGCAGCAGCCCAGGCAATCAAAAAAGAAGCAAACCATAATTTCTTGTCCTTGAGGAGTTTCTTTGCTTCCAATTTGTTAATCATTGTACCAAATAACTTAAACCCTATAGATTCTTTAGGGGTTTTGATTCAGGTTGGGGGGGGGGGTGTTTGTAGTTGGTGTTGGGGTTCTGGTTCTCCCCGATTTGTTATCCCTACAGCGTTTTACAGTTCAAATTGAACCGTGATTAGGGTCGGATCTATTTTGGGCTTTCGGCCCAAACTCCATCGATCTAACCTTCTAGCTCGAAAATTTAATCTGTTTTCTGAAGTTTTTTTGTTTACATTTTTTCCTTATTCTTCCCTTCCATTCCCCTTCATTGGTTTTCCCGGAGAGAGAAATAAGACTCTTGGACTTTGATCCTTAGTAATTATATAGCACAACTGTTATTTAAACATTGCATGATGAATACGGTGCAATATATGTTTATATTTATGAAAAGACAGAATCTCGTATAACTTACGTAAATAAATTCAAAACGAGTCAGATTCATGTAATAATTTCTTATCAATGTATCATTGAGTTGCAACCCTAATTCAGATGGAGGGTTCTAAATCGCCTTCGAACACAAGATAGCAAAATCAATACACTTTCAGGAGGTCCAAGAGATGGTCTGCATTTCAGGGCATTTTGTCTCCTACGGAACAATAGGATGTTACATACCACAAAAGCACAGTAAGTTGTCTCTGACAAAACAATGTCAAAAGATCAGGAATGCAGCAATTCAACTTGTATTATCAATGGTTGTTAATCATACCATGCAAGCTAAGAGAAACTATCTGAGACATGGTTTCACGAGATTCAAAACTGTTTATGTAAATAATTATTCGAACTTATTAAATTCTGAATACAAATTGAACTGGTTACCCTATAGGAATTAACATCACAGGATTCACAAGAGCTTTTGTTAAACAAATTAGGCAAAGGGCATCCAGCTCTGTCTACATGGGCAGTAAATAATAACCACTATTTAGGAAGAAAGAGTAGAAGGTGATAATTTTCCTGAAAAGAAGAGAGAAAGGTTATCTCTCACAGCAATGCCTGTCTTGTTGACAGTCTCACAAATTTGTTGCCGGTAATCTGTGTCATGTTGATGAGACGAAGGAAGCTCATCAACCCCTTTATCCTCCATGTCAATAACAATATTGTGCAACAAGCAGCAAACAAAAATAATCCTTGGCAATCTATTCTTATCAGGCAGCCACATTACTCCATGGATTATCCTCCACATTTCCTTCAGCCTTGCTAATGCAATCTGTGCTACAACTTGAGTTTCAGAATGTCGCTTGTTGAACTCAGCCTGATGGCCTGAGAGTGCATTTTGATAAGGAGTAAGAAGCCACGACAATAGGGGAAAACCTGAATCCCCAATTATATACTCCCCCAATTCCATTCCTTCCTGAAGCTCTATTTTCTTCCCATTTAGCCTTTTCCCTTCCTCGGATAGCTTGTAGAAACTCGAGTTCTGAAGCACAAGTGCATCACTTAAACTTCCTGGGTACCCAACAATTACATCACGGAATCTCATGTCAGGGTCCACTATTGCTTGCAAGAGCATGCTATGGTTCTTCTCACGATCAATCCATACATCATTTGATCGGTCCACTGTAGGCAGAGTCATGACGATGTGGGTAGTGTCGATTGAACCACAGCAATTAGGCAGGCCACATATTTTCTCAAAATTGGACTTAATCTCTTCCATCTCTGCTTCAGTGGAAGGCCAGCAAAGATGGTGCAGGCCTCTTTCTTCCATTGCTTCCACAAATCGCCAGGTTATTTGAGAAACAGTTGATTGGTTGATCCCCAACAAATCGCCAATGTTTGACAATGATTCGCCAGAGCTGAGCCTCCTAAGAGCCACAGCTACTTGGTCAGTTACAGACAATGGCTTCCCATTTGAACCAGTGAAGTTTGATTGCCTGGCCCTCAGGTCTTCCTTCACAAGGGAGCAGATATAGTTGAATGTCTTTCTCGATATTTTAAAAAAAGATTCAAATTTCTTCGAGTTATTTGATTCTGAAGAGGGACCTAAAAGTGGAGATAGAGAAATCAGTTATCCAAGTGATTTTCCAATCATCATGCATCAAAATTTCCAAAAGAACAATAAACTCATGAGATTTTTAGGCCAATTTGCCAAATGAACGGATTTTCCAACTGTAGCATGCTCAAGAAGTACTGAATCAAACACATGGTAAAGCAATAAACTCAGATAAATGCAGAACAAATCTAAAGTCAGAAGAGCAAGTTGAACGGCATTTTGTCCACGTGCAAGAAACTTCACGTGCACAAGTATCATGTCTGCCAAAAATTAAACTTCTTGTCGTTAATTGATCTCACCCATTCAACTCTGGGCATTTCAGGGTTACAAGTATTTAAAATTACCGAATCCCTGACATCATGCTGAAAAAATTATAATGACATATTGAGGCTTATGGTGGACGTGGACACCCCTAACAAAAATGCATGCTGCCAAATGCCAAGCGCCAAGCAACTTTTGAACATAGACTGGAATACACGTAATTTCAAAGTGCTTGTAAAACATCAGGTGCAACCATCTTGATATGTTAGAGGATAAAGATATTGTTAATGTCCATCTAGGGGCTAGAAATAAATACATGTCCTTTAACTACAGATTTAGGATTATGTTGGTGATAAACTTCATAATCTTCTCTGCCTCGTCAGATTACCTTTAGCATCACCCCTTCCTATGAGGCTGGTTTTAATGATACCTTTGGCAGAAAGTCGGTGAAATAATAATAAATGTTTCAGAAAAAGATACAGGCATAGAACGTATGAACTCCGGTCAGTATATTCCACTGAAAACATCGTGATAGTTGTTGAAAGGCACCCTCTCATAAAACATCTGAACAGAAAAATCACAGATCATGTGTACGCAGTCAGCAAAGGTTTTCTTGGTTGGGTTGTTGTTGTACCCTTAACAAGGGCGGGCTTCAATCAACTTTCTTATTCCATGTTTTTTTTTGCAAACATGAACTCAGGATTACTAGAAGAGGTACTTTTCACTGTAAATCAACGCATTTTATGAGGGCAGTACATGCCATGGCTCATTTGATATTTCACAGTAATTTCTCCCAGTTAAGGATGTATTCATGATACAAGAGACCATATAATGATTTTATAGCATTGCATCATCTAAAAACATCTTCCTCCTCGAGGATCAAGAATGTGGTTGTAAGTGTGGAATGCACAACTATATCGTTAATTGCCGACTACCTTATTTACCACACCTCAAATTCGCAGTTTAGCTCTATCCAGCCTGTGTCCTAACATAGAGAATTTCTCTCTAAGGTTTACATCACAATTTTGACATAGATTTGCTTTTGGCCTTTTTTATTTCTAAACTGCAGTCAGTTACAAAGTCAACCCTTCTCTGTTCTAACAGCTCAGGCTAGTGTAGGGGCTGGGATTGGATAAGTTTTAAATTAAAAAATCATTAAGCAAGTAAAACAGGTTCACTTCTTGATACGGATCATTCTTGGTACATGAAATAAACCAAGTAGCATCAGACCCAAAAAAAAGTCGATAATCTGCATTTCACGTGGAAGCAAGTTGTTATAGACTCTATGATACCCAAGCAAGTACATACAACGGAATTCCTGCATTGGGAAAATTATGAATAGCATTTCAACAGATACAAGAAATAAAAATGAAGATGAAGAAGCATGGGCATCATCACAAACTCGAGCATTCACATTAGCAGCTTAGCTATGCAGCCTGGATGAATAAAGTTTGGGTTGGTTGGGAAAGATCCTAGGTTCTTGTTGTTTAGTAACGAAAGAGGGTGCATATGCACACGCGAATATTGGAATTAATCTCATCCCTATATACTGGATCGACCCATTTCCAGTGATCCTACCAAAAGCAGATAAACCTAACCTCCAAAACGCTAAAACCCAGCTCACACATTGAGACTGCAAGCATTGCATAGACTAAACTGAGACTCAATAGGAATCACATTGAAGGAGAATTGCACGATAGTAAATGTGTGTGTGTGTGTGTGTTTTCCAGCAACTCACTTAAAGAAGAGAGTATTTCATCTTCATTACAAGAACCCTCTAAAATTGTCACTCATCCATCTAACAATCTAATCATTGAGAACTGGACATGATCAAAGAACTAAAATTCTCGCAAAAACAGCGAGCAACCTAAATATTATACTTAGAGACACCAGTACATCCAGAACAAGCAACATCAACGTAAGAACAACAAAAGCTTAGCACAGCAAGTAATCTATACAAGGAAATAACAGTAAAACACATATTCAGTAGCAATACATTCTAAACAAAATACAAGCACACCAATTAGTAAAATAATGCACCATACATATATCCATCAGTGGGCAACATTATTATCAACCAAATTACCTTAAACTAAATTTGACCCATGTCATAAAAATTCACAAATGCAATAAAACCTGAACAGCAAACCCATAAACAGCACCCTGATATACCAATAAATAGATAGATATATGAAAAGCTACATACGGAAACAATCACGATAAATTAACGAAGGTGAAAAGAAAACGAATAAGAAAAAAAACATAGCAAAAATACAAAGAATGTGTTGTGTGTACCAGTAATCCTTTTAGAGAAATCGTCATCCCACCAATCTAAAGGGCGTTGAGATTGGGGCTGCAGTGAAGACAAAGCAGAGGCAGAAGCAGCATCGAAGACATTTTGGTCAACCTTCTTCTCTGCTTTCTTTCTTCTCTTGAAGCCTCTAATGGGTCCCATTAAGAAAACCAAACAAGGAATAATAAAGAAAAGAAGAAGCAAAGTTTCAAAGAATTAACATAAGGGATTATACAGATGGATGCTGAAAACAAAAACAAAACAAAAAAAAGGTTTGTTCAAAGCATGCAATATTGATATATTGAAGAGAAGGAAAGGGAGAAAAGAAAAGATGGTGGTGAAAACACGAGGAAATAGGCTTTCGATGAAAGAAAGGCAGCCCGGCCAATTTGAGTATAGAGTGACAGACGTGGGGGCTTAATCTTTTTTGGTTTTGGTTTTGGTTTTGGGTTTTGGTTTTAGAGGAAAGACAATGTAGCAAACAGCAATACAAGTTACAAGGCGTCCCTCACTGCTTTCTCTCCTCTCTGTCTCCCCCCCCCCCCTCTCTCTCTCTCTCCGCTTCTATTTTCTTTTCTTTTCTTTTCTTTTCCTTTCCTAATATTTATTCTTTACGATCCTCTTTTTATAGTCCATTGTATTTTCGGTTTGATTGATTTACCACCTCGACATTGATTAAATATTCTATGGATTGGGTTTTGGACAAAACATAGTATTTCGGGCACTGCTCGTTTAATGTTGTCTCGACTTTCAAACCCAATTCTATAACAGAAATGTTTGAGGCAACATTTTTTTCTTAAAATAATAATAATAAAAAAAGCTATTCATCCTTTGTAGCAGATGATCAAAATAGGCATCTGCTCATGATAATCTCCCCAATAATTGGTGGTGAATCAAGATTCAGGGCTGTTTTTTTTGTATTATTATTTATTATTATTGAAAGGGTGATTTCTAACTCGAACCGTAAAATAGTACCGTTATTAGTTCCTTAATGAAGTTACTAATCTATATATATTTATTTATTTATTTATTTTCGGAGAAAAGGTTCGAACACAGAATCTTTTGAAAGGAAAGAATTCTATTGCGAGTCAAGGCACACATACTGGCTACTAATCTACATTTAATTAGTAGATTTACACGGAAATCTAAATCTTTTTGGCCAAATATCTAATACAGACTGTGATATCAAACGTATTATCTCCGGCCATGTGTACGTTCAACTTATCCAGACCTCCACTTCA
>Ga0325404_1003664_pt1 | contig 16372 bp, 13 predicted proteins | sample PopdelMetagenome_18_FD_205664 | JGI IMG/M metagenome (GOLD analysis project Ga0325404, IMG submission 205664) | Populus deltoides microbial communities from Bellville, Georgia, United States - Xylem-Control-R1 | ecosystem: Host-associated > Plants > Phyllosphere > Stem > Wood/Secondary xylem... | reverse complement strand
AAACACAGAAAATATTCAATTAAGATGAGCTAAATCAGTTCTCAAAATTGAAACATAACGCAACATAATTTGCATAGATTCTGTAAACAAAATACACAAAGATCAATTGCAATCACAAAAACAACAAAAAAAAAGATAAAAATTACATCAGACATTTCTGAAAATTAAAGAAACCCAGATCAAAATTTCCAAAACTAAACAAAACCCACATCAGAAATTGCATAAAAAAAAAAGAAGATGCCCAACTAACAAAAAATGCAAGCAAAATTCATCAAAATTAAATCAGACCCGGATAACAATTATCCATAAAGAAACAAAAAAACTCACCAATTTAGCATTGATATTCTTGTTTGCAGTGGTGGCCATGACGAGTAGCAATCGATGGCTGTAATTTATCTAAAAACAGATCAACAAAATTGAAATATGAATTTGAATTTGATCTCGAGAGAGAGAAAATGAATATTAGGCGTAGAAAACCAAAAAAAGGGAAGAAGTCAAGATAGAGAAAAATACAAAGGCAGAAGGAAGGAAAATGAAGGAAAGGAAGGATCCCTCCTGGTAAAAGCTAAGAAAGACCCACAGGTACACGATAGCGATGGTCTATTTCACTTCTGATTTTTTTATTATTTTTTTAATTAATTGGTTTTAAAAAAAAATGTTTTTTTATTTAAAAATAATTTTTTTTATTTTCAATAACAATACATTAAGATAATAAAAAACATTAAAAAAATAATTTAATTTTTTAAAATAAATATATTTTTCAAAAACATATAAAAACAGAAACTATAGCACTGTTTTTATTATATTAAACTTTAGGTTGAATATTATTTCTTTTCTTATGTTGCTGTAACTAAATTCAATTAAATTAATTAAGTTAATTAAAATTATATTGGATTAAATAAATTTAATTAAACTAATATTTTATTTAATTCAATTGATTGAATTTATACCCTAGAACCAATTTGAGCTTACCATAGACTTAACTCGGGATGGACCGACCAATTATAGGTGCAACTGATCCAACAGCAGTCCGGTGTCGTTGAGTGTTGTTTTCTTCTTTTGAACATTTTTTGTTGCGTGTGCTTGGAAGTGGTTGGAAGTGGGATAATATTTAAGATTTAAAGTATTTTTTATTTTTTATTTAAAATATATTAAAATAATATAATTTTTTAAAAAATTATTTTTGATATCAACACATCAAAACGATCTAAAAAAATAAAATAAAAATACATTTTAAATAAAAAAATTTATTTTTAAAAAAAATATAATTTCAACCATATTCTCAAACACTGTCAAAAACAAAAATTATAATGAAACGCTATTGCATGATATACTCGCTTTACTATAAGTTATGGATAAATTGATTGGGTAGTGTTGGATTATTATCTTGAACATAAAGGATGGAAATAATAGAGATAGAAATATGTTTAGTTAAAAAGATAAAGACATAAAAATAAATTTGTCTTTTGAATAATTTTGGAGTGAATTTCTATATTTCCAGAATAGAAGGTGCATGGAAGACATGTCTCTCTATATAATATTTTTTATTCCTAAAATATCCTTGTAAAAAACTCTCAATTTCAAAATTGTCCATCTAAGACATGTAAGAATAAAAATGGTTATTATCATGGTTTTAAAACCCAACTCAGGGGGTCGATTTAGGGCAAAGTTTGGGACATTGGTCGAGGCTCGAGTCATGAGTCGAGTTGATCCAGGTCAGCGTAAGAATAAAAATGGTTATTATCGTAGTTTTAAACTTGATTCGAGAATTGACCTAGAGCAAGACTCGGGTCATGAGTGAGGTTGATTGTTGATTTGAGTCAACTTAAGGATAAAAGTGGTTCTTATAATAATTTTAAAACCCGACTCAATGATCAACTCAGGGTAAGGCTTAGGTTATGAGGGTTGATCTAAGTCAACATAAAATAAAAGTGGTTATTATCAAAGTTTTTAAACTTGATTCTAGGGTCAACCATAGTAAGGCTCGGGTCACAAATTAAAAAGGTTAGCCCGGGTTGACCCAGGTCAATGTAATAATAAAAATTGTTATTATCATAGTTTTAAACTTGACTCGATGGTCAACCAATGTAAGGTCCAAGTAACGGGTCGAGAGGACCAACACGAGTTAACTCAAGTCAACACGTGAATAAAACTGGTTATTATCATAGTTTAAAAATCTGACTCGAAAGTCGACCCGATACAAAGTTCAAGTTACTGGTTAGGAGGGTCAACCTTACTGACCCAAAAAAAAATCAAAACAATCTTGTTTTGACCAATTTTTTTTTCAAAAAAATTAACGAGTTTTTAGGTAATATTGAAGTTTTAAAGAACCACCATCAAAGTCTCTCTCGTCTCATGGAATCCTTGAACACCAAAAAAATCTATTTTGATGGTCATAAATAGCTTGAACTACAACTTTTCCTCTCATTGCTAGAATCCATCAATCTCTCTCTCTACTCTTTTTAATTAGGGACTGAAAAATATTTTAAATAAACTTTTGTATCAAAACTATTATTTTCAAATCTAAAAGGACCTAAATTATCTAATTTATATTATTTTTAAAGTTTGAAGACCTAAGTGTATTTTTAAAAAAATTAGCATACCACCCATGTATGGTGTCTTTTTTATTTGAGTCCCTCTACTTTTAATTTCACCATTACTTAAGAAATTAAAAGCAATTAGTCTTTAATGGCTCAAAATAAAATTTTAATAACCAAAATAAATTATTAAAAAATACATAATATATTCATAATGTTTTGTGAGTATGTGATAAATGTTAGCTTATTAGTGTTTATCCTACCCCTTCATTTTTTTTATGTTTGTTTTTGAGATAGCTTTTGTTGTTATGGTTTGAAAAAAGTAAATTTCAAAAATGTACGGTTAACTGTGGTTAGTTGGATTTAGATACACGTTTAGTAAAAATTATAGTTGAGGTTTATGAGCAGAAAAAAACATGTATAAGATGTTTAGTAGTTATATGGTTGCGGTTGCTTTTCAAAATGTTTTTTACTTGAAAATACATTAAAATAATATTTTTTTTATTTTTAAAAATTATTTTTGATATTAGTGCATCAAAATAATTTGAAAACACCAAAAAAATATTAATTTTAAGTAAAGAAAAATATTAAATAAAAAATTAATTTTTTTAAAAAACATTTTTAAAATACAAAAACAAACTGGGTTTTATAAAATTTAATTATAAAAATATATAAAACTACTTCATAAAAACTACATTTTAAAATCAATTTTTTAGTATATCTTCTAATATAAAACATAATTTGATATGACCGTCAACTTAAAAGCTGAAGATAAACAAACGCACCTTGCGAATTTTATCTCGATATTTGCAAATCTGCTTTAGCGAGAAAAAGGTAATTAAGAAAAAAAGGACGAGAACTACAAATATCTTGATCAACAAAGTGGATCATGCCGCAATGGTACGTGGAAATCAAGTTTGCAAATATTCTTCAGTCAGCCGAGTCTTCATGGATCAGAACATAGTAAACCAAACACATTGATTTCTAATCTAGACCAAAAGCCAACAAGAACATGTTGTGCAGACCTCTCTAATTCTCAAGTCTATTTATTTTCTTTAAACATGGAAGAAGCATAATTGTGCACCAGAAACAATTCACAGCTATAAGGACAAGTAGTGCAGACCATAAGCCTGTTTCTGGACCCCAACAAGGACATCACAGATACCCTCAACTCTCTGGGGTCTTAAAGATCTTTTGGCTTTAAACTTATCATCTAGCTCTATCTGGTGGCTCTCTACCACTAGAGGTTGGACAGATGAAGGTCTTGCTTGCATTAGATCTATCAGGAAACAGCTTAACAGGAAACATCCCCAGCACCATTGGAGGCATGCAGAGTTTCCTCAATCTCTCCTCAGCTCACAACAAACTGCAAGGTCAGATTCCAGAAGTATTCGGTGAGTTGAAAAGCTTGGAATCCTAGGATTTATCCTACAACAATTTTTCCGGTGAGATCCCAACTTCTATGGAAGGACTTCTGCAACTCGAGAACTTAAATTTATCTTCCAATCAATTACAAGGAAGACTTCCTAGTGGAGGACCATTTGCAAACTTCACAGAATCATTTTTCATGTCGAACTTGCAAGATCGATGGACTGTGCTGCCTCTAAGTTTCCCAACTTGAAAGAATGATAACGCTCCAAGATTAAATAAAGCCGAGTTGAAATTTTTTAGATACATTTTGCCATCTATTCTTCTTGCAATGCTTATTTTAATTACTGTAATCATAATAAGAACTCGAAAGAAGAATAGGCAAGGCCCCAGCCAAGAAGGATCCTTACCACTCATTCATAGCATCACAGAGAAAAAATTCATATCAAGAACTTTTAGCTGGAACCAATAAATTCGATGAAGGTAATCTTCATGGAATAGGAAGTTATGGTAGAGTATACAAATGTGTACTTTCAGAAGGGATGACTGTTGCGGTAAAGGTCTTCAACCTGCAAGTTGAAGGAGCTTTCAAAAGTTTTGATGCAGAATGTGAGATTATGCGCAACATTCGGCATAGAAACCTTGTAAAAATCATCAGGTAGCTGCTCTAATACTGTTGATTTTAAGGCATTGGTTCTTGAGTACATGCCTAATGGGAGCTTAGAAAAGTGGCTGCATCTCAATAGCCAATAGGCAAGAAGTTCTGAAACAGAAGGAATTTCTGCAAGATATTTGGTCGATTCTGTAGTCATAATAGAATATATGGAACCAAAATATCTGCAAGATTCGTAGATTATAAGCCTTAAATGTAGTCACGAAACTGTTATAAAAGTTGCATCAATATTATTAGCAACTTTGCAATAACTTCTCTGCTACACAGTTTATATCAAAACTCATCAAGACTGCGCTATTAGAGATGAAAGATTCAAGACTAATTGAGTGATTGTTGAAATTGGGACGCAGTAGTTGCCAAAGATGAAGATTACAAATGAAAAATTCCAGTTAGTCACAGTGGCTCCCCAGCAGGGATTAATTTCTTCAGCATAATTGAAACTGAAAATGGTCTGTGAAGTCATTTTGATCACCTTATTCGAATCTTCTGACCTTTTTTATGGCACTCTTTGGTTCCTTGGAAAGAAATGGATAAAAGAGGAGAGACTTTCTGGCTGTAGTTCTGGCCTGGCTCGAGGTTTCTTTTCTTTTCTTTTCTTTTTTCTTTTTCATTAATTCTAACTGTAACTCTTGCTGGAGGCAAGAGCACCCCACCTCTATGCATGCATGCTCATCCTTTTTGTCAGAAACCTCAGCAGAAATTTCTGCTGTTCAGAAGTTCGTGTTATCAAGATGGGTTCCTTGTAAAATTCATCTCTACGAAACACTGTCGCTGCCTCTCCATATCTGTTAGATGTGCATGGTCTAAGATATCCTGCTTCGATCCAGATTTGCACAACACAATCACAGCATCCTAAGACCTTCAAAGTTCAAAGACAAGTTACTTCCTAACATACGAGGACGAAAATTTCAGGAGATTATTCACCTGAAGCAAGGATCAATATCAAGACCAGACTTGAGAAAATTAAAGAAAGTTTTTTTCTTTTTAATGTTGTGTTTGGAAGTGATTCATCGTGTTTCTATAAAGTTTTTATTTTTTTTAAATAATTTTTTTTATGTTTTTAAATTTTTTTAATATATTGATATTAAAAATAAATTTTAAAAATAAAAAAATATTATTTTAATATATTTTAAATAAAAAATATTTTAAAATATAGTATAATAAATATTAATAATATTGTGAATATATATGGAAACAGATTCAGCCCATTATCTTCGTAAAGTAAGCTGCCACTTAGGCTTAGTTATCACACTGGGTTAATTAACTTGAAGCCCAATACTTAAAAGGGCAACTCAGTAATTAACCCCAAAAAATAGCATCTAGGGTTTCTTCACCGTCTCCTTTATAAGCAAAGTACAAGACTCTCTCGCAGATAGCGCCAACGCCTTCATTCTTGCTTCCTAGCTGCACAAAACCCTAGCTTTTACGGGTTAATCTCTCTAACTCTCTAGAGGGTGAAATCATGGCGACGAACACAACAGCAGGAGCAACCCCAGCTCCACCTCGGGAGCTGTCGCAGAAAGAAGCTGACATTCAAATGATGTTGGCTGCTGAAGTCCACCTCGGCACCAAGAACTGTAATTTCCAAATGGAACGTTACGTTTTCAAGCGCCGCAACGACGGTTAGTTACTTATAATTACAAAACACGGAGTCAAATATTGTTCTTTTATTAGTGAAATGGTTAGTTTTGCGATTTTGTGTTTTGAAGTTTGTGTATTGTTCGTGTCTGAAAGAACAAGCTTTTTGGGTTCTAATCTAGTTTTGTCTTGATGGGATTTTGTCTTAAGTAATAAATTGGCTGTTTTTTTCATGTTTGGATTCTGTGTTTCTTAGGCTGTATATTTTCTGCTTTTGCTCTACAGTAGTTGTTAAAAGAATGGTATTTTTGTGGTTTTTGTCAAGAAAACGTGGGAAATAATAAAAATTTATTATTCTAATATGAAGTTTATTGTTGAATTTGAATAATGTAATATTGCTGAATTTTTTTTTCCGAAATTGCTTCGTAAAGAATTTCAACCATTGTATTTATGGGACTCAATCCACTCATTCAATGGTTGAGGATTTCGGGAAGATTTGGTGTCTGGTTGGTATTTCTCTTTGAATTATGATTAGTTGTTAATTAGGATAATGTAGCTTAATTAATGACTTGCAGTTAAGATAATGTATCTTAGAAGGGTTCTATTTTTATGTTAAATAAATCACTTGCTTTTAAGCAGATTTGCGTTTGTTGATATTTGGTTCTTGGTTGCTTTTCAAATGTATTTTGTTAAATTAGGATGTGATTGTTTATGTTTTTTGAGTTGCTCTGTATTTTTTTTTGTTACAGGTATTTACATCATCAACCTTGGTAAGACATGGGAGAAACTTCTATTGGCTGCCAGGGTTATTGTTGCCATTGAAAACCCACAAGACATTATTGTTCAGTCAGCCAGGCCCTATGGTCAAAGAGCTGTTTTGAAGTTTGCTCAATACACCGGTGCTCATCCTATTGCTGGAAGGCATACTCCTGGTACATTTACAAATCAGCTCCAGACTTCCTTCAGTGAGCCTCGTCTTCTTATCCTTACCGACCCAAGGACTGACCACCAGGTGAGGCTAACAATCATTTATATCTCTTGTAGTTGATGGCTTGTTTTAGTGCTTTCTGATTTTCTTACTTTAACCATGAGTGTATTTTTTTTTTATTTTGCAGCCAATCAAGGAAGCAGCCTTGGGAAATATCCCAACCATTGCTTTCTGTGACACTGACTCACCAATGCGGTTTGTGGATATTGGTATTCCAGCCAATAACAAGGGGAAGCACAGCATTGGATGCCTATTTTGGCTTTTGGCAAGGATGGTTCTCCAAATGCGTGGCACTATTCGTCCAGGGCACAAGTGGGATGTGATGGTGAGTTCCATATGGTTTTCTCTGTTTTTAAATTGCAATAAGACATAAATTATGTTCTCTGATTTGTATGCTCATGCCATTACTGCAATTGCCATACCTAGTTTGCTACCACTGTATGGTTAATTTGTTGTTTTGATTGCTTAGGTGCATAACGCAATGAATGCTCATGCTTTGTTTTTTTTCTTTTCTGAAATGAGAAATCCTGAGTGCCTCCTTGTTTTTAATCTTATACTTGTTAGGACCTTGTCAACATCAATTAGCATGCAATTTTATATCCTATCTCCAAGTTTTCTTATGTCCATTTGTTTTTCTTCTTTGGCAGGTTGATTTATTTTTCTACAGGGAGCCTGAGGAAGTAAAACCACCGGAAGAGGAAGATGTGGTTGCTCCTGTTGACTATGCACTTACTGGACCTGACTATATGGGTGGTGCTGCTGACAGCTGGTCTACCCCTGTGGCTGATAGTGGATGGACCAATGAGGCCTTGCCAATTCCTGCTGCACCTGTCACAACAAGCTGGACACCTGACCAAGGTATGAAATGTGTTTGCTTTGTTGATTAAGCCGCTTGACAGAGATTTAGGTTGTTGAAGCTTTTTGTGTTGGATGCTGAATTTGTTAGTCTGTTCGCACTGGCTGCTACACATCTTAAGTTTTTCATGCCAACATCGTTTTCTGTAGTTTTGTTCCTGGCTTATACTTTTCATTTTCACAGCTGCTGGTGGATTGGATGCAGACTGGGGTGCTGCTGCTGCTCCTCCTCCTCCTCCTCCCCCACAGCAAACTGCAAGTGCTGTGGTTGACGAAGGTGGTACCTGGTAGTGAAGCCTGCAAGAGTTTTTACTTCGACCATGTGTTGTTGCAAGTTTAGCATAATTGTCAGTGAGTTTCGAGACAAATTTTATAGATTTTGGTGATGTCGGTATCTCAAATGATGCTAAATTTGTTATTCTCGATTGGCCTTAAAGCAACTTGCGAATTATATTCTTTTTATTGCTTAATGATTACTTAGGCGTGCGAATTAGTTGAGAAGGCTTAAAATTTAAAATAATTGAAGCAAAGCAAGTTTGCTCGTGTAAAAACTTACTTTGGAAGAATTTGTATTCCATCCAAAAACAACTAAATCTGCTGTTGATGGAGACCACCTCATGTTTGAGAGCGAAATTTCAACTATAAAATCTAATTCTGATCTTCTTGTCTGATTTCCTATAACTGCCCTTCAGCCTATGGTGGTACCATCCTATACTTTTAAGGAAACTTTGAAGCAAGGTTTCGAAGAATTTAACTCATCTTCTTGTCTGATCAAACATGGACGATGGCGAAGGATGACTGGTTTGGATTGTTAAATTTTCATGGTTTATATTTTAAAATGGTATGTATTTTAAAGCAGATCTTGGACAGCACCTTCAATATCAACCTAACAAGAAGGTTGGATTGAGTGTGTTTCAAATTTATTTAAGTTTTTTTATCCACTATTACATGTAATATCTGCATTGATATAAAAATTGAACTCGAGCTTATAACTCGTAGAATGGACTTCTTCTACCATTTATTTTTGGTGTCTGGAGAAGCCTTTGGTGGGGAAATCTCCCCTGTTGGCTCAATCGGGGTCAGCTCTGACAAAAACTAAAGGTTGGTATGGTGCCATACGATAGGGGTTTCAATCCAGCCGGAGCCACCGGCCCAACGAGAGTGACCTCATCGGAGGGTTAAGAATAGGGTAGAAGCCGGTCTTCGGAAGTGGATAGAAGAAAGGAAATCCAAGCTTCTTCAAATCGGGGAAGCTGGATCCAGATGTGACTGAACGATCAACCTTTCCAGAAGACTGAGAGTCGGGGACTATGGCTTGAGAAATTGCAGTCTTTCAGGTTTTGAAGTATCTTGAAGACATCAACTCAGGCACCTGCTGAGCTGTTTGTAATTTAAAGAATGGACAAAAGGAAAGCACTCTTCGTGTTGAAGCGCTCCGTGGAAGCTGTAAGAACTTGGGCTTCATAGAAATCAGGAGATCTCGGTCAAGCTTGGGCCTCTCAGCCGGCTGTTTTGCTTGTGGCTTTCTGCGGATATCGAAGGTCGGCCTGTTCGGTGAAAAAGACCTCTTGCGAGAAGCTCTAGTGCTTTTGCTAAACTTGGCTAATCATGTACTTCTAAAGGATTGGTACTCCTTAGCACGCCATGGTCATTGTCAGATTATAACAGTTGTTAAACATGGGCTGGATTAGTGGTTTGATAATCTGAGATTAAGAGTCTAATTTTATCTTATAATTTTTAATTGAATTAAATAAAATATTTATTTGATAAAATTATCAGATTAAGTTTTTCATGATTCAATTGACCTGATTAAACCGATTCAAACCCAGTTATGTCAACATCAAGGAAAAAAAACCAATTTTGTTCTAATAAAAATAATTAATTTGATGTTCCACAAATTAACTCAATGATTTAACGATTCAAGCTTTTTTTTTAATTAAATCTCGAACCAGGTCTAACAACAACAAAAAAATGTAGATGATTATTAAAAATAATTTTTAAAAAAATATATATGAATTGTTTTTAGGGTACATTTGGCCTCCAGCAAAAACTGATCTAAATATACCAAAAAAAACATTAGGAACAAAAAGGGCCTAAAGCAGTAGACAAGCTCTACTTGTAAACTCTCTAAGATCTCCTGCACATATTTTTCTAAAATCTGAAAAATAAGCAACTTTATTGCTCAAATAAGTTTAATTTTCAGTCAATTTAATTGAAATTATATTTTCCTCAAAAGAGAGACATTGAAAAAGAAGAAGCCTAAAATGCTAACTATATATTCTAGAACAATGCTTCTTAAGAAATCAATATAATTGTTGAATATTGTAAACAAACCGGTAAATTTTAATTTCAAAAGTTTTATCTAATCACTATCTATTAAATTATGAATTACTATTCAAAAGTAATTATCTACCTAAAAAGATCATGTTCCGGTGTCTCGTTAATTATCTTTTTAAATTACAAACTATATTTTTTATTATTTTATTTTAGCAAGAGTGTCAATTTATTTATACTTTATTTGGTATTAAATAAAATAATTTGTTTTTCTTCTTTTTCATAACCATGCTATGCTATGCAAACTATTGGGCATAGTTTTTAAATCCGGCCCGGTCCAAGACCGAGGTTTCGGGTTTTGACCAGATCACCCGGGTCAATTCCTATTTTTTAAAAAAATCAAAATGGCGTTGTTTTAGTTAAAAAAACACAAAAATCAATGAGTTGCAACTGAATTTTTGACCGAGTTTTGCCAGGTCAGTCGAGTCATATCAGATCATGATTTTTCTTATTTTTTTTTCAACCCGACTCGGTTTCAGCTCCGAATCGGCCGGATACCATGTATCAAAACTATAGGTGCAAAAATAAAATTCGCAATGACGAAATAACTTTTAGTATTTGTACCCTGAAAATGAGCAGGCTAGATAGATTTTTGTTTTGTCTTAAGGGTATTATTATTTTATTTTATATTGAATAACAATAGTAATTATATAATAAACATTAGATATTCGAAATCTAATAAATATAATATAAATACTTAAAATTGTTATTCATTGAATAATGAATAAAATATAAATATAGTAAAAACATCCATTGTGAGCATGTACGATTGGGCAATAAGTTGGGCCAGGCTAATTGTGCATGGAGCTAGTTATTCTGCTTGGTCTCAGCAACCCAGTTTATATTTTGGGCTTCAAGCCTTATATCTTATCACGGGTCTCGAGCGCTTCCTAATAAATTCTTCCCTTGAAAATGGGTAAACTCCCATCTTACCCTCCCTATAAATACGATGGTATCTCATAAAAACAATTAAAACTAAAAAATAAACAGGGTCTAGTAAGTCATAATTAGTGGTTAAGCTGCTAAAAAGTTGACATTAGTAGTTAAGTAATTTATGATGGTATCTCATAAAAACAATTAGAACTTTCAAACTTATTATCATTGTACTACAATAAAGTTTTTCTTTCAATTAGTAAAATAATAGTCCAATAAATTAAAAATGAAATATAATATAAAGGAAGATCAAACAAAATGCTAGCATACACACAAATAATATATTTTAATAACAATTCTTATTCTTACATTGACTTTAAATTGACCTGAATTAACAGTTAATCCGATGTGTAATTTAGGTCTTGTTATGGATTAATTCCTAAATTGAATTTTAAAATTATAATAATAATAATCTTTGTCATTATATTGACATGCAAAAACCTTGTTCTTAATAAATCCGTGAATCAATCATCACTTATTAATCAAATTGATAAGTCAATAATAGAAGTTTGAGTTTTTTAAAAAATAGAGAAATAATTAACTTAGCTTGACCTAGAAAAAATCCAAATTGACTTGTGACTTAAGTAAAACTCGTTATTTTTTTTAAATTTTTTTCTTTTTTCTGATCCGTTTTATTTATTTTTTGATTTTATATGAAAGACAATTTAATCATTTCATAAATAACAATTATTTTTATGTAGAGAGTTGAAGAAGCTTGTTATATCTTTTTTTTAGTGGAAAATTTCTTCATTAGTGAAATTTTGGACAAGATAAAATTATTTTTTATATTATTCAAAAGTATCCAAACAACTTCACAAAAACTTATGGTGATACTGCCCAAATGACTTGTACCTTCAACGATAACTGTTTCAAAATAAATTTTTTTATTGATTCAGCGTATAGTTTTTACCTTTGGTTTACATTGATTTACGAATAAAGAATAAAATTATACCTTTAACTTCTTAATTTGAAATACCGGAGAAAAATCTAAAAAATAAAACAAAATAAAGATAATAAAGTTCTGAACATCTATTCATAATACAAATCAAGTTATAAATATTGAATGATAAACTACGACAACTCATCTAAAAAACCCTCAAAATGGCAGTGATCACCAACCGATCTGCTGTTTGTTTGCCTGTGACTAAAATGTCTTCGTGGGTTCATTATACGTGAGAGTCCATTTTCCATGCTCTTCCCAGGTTCCATTTCCCATGCACTTCCCAGGTCACGATGAATCTATTCGGGCCAAGTAAAACTACACTGCTGTTTGTTATACGTGATCAACACAAAGGTCTGGATTTATGCCGATGAGATTCTTTTAAGATGACCGAAGGACTTCTGCTCAATGAATATACCTCTTGTCCTATGCTGAATGTTTGCCCTGTTTTTGACTGTCCATTCAGACTCCACTTGAGTATCTGGAGCCTGTTCTAAGGAAGATATTCAGAAGGTATTTTGTGCATTTTTCTGCCTGTGCCTGCTTCTCTTCTGGCCCTCTGGCAACTGTTTGTTTGATTTAGCATTTTCTAATGTTTATAATTCTGCAGTTACGGGATGAAGTTGCTAAACCCGAGGCTCATAAAAAGACTGCCCTCAGTGAAATAGCGATCCTCTCATTTCCACCTTTCTCGCTAACGTTTTTGTCCATGCTTCGTTTTTTATCTCCTTTTTTTTTCCATGTTTAATTGAAATGTTTCTGCTTCTGTTAATTTATACAAAGTGGAGAGGTTGCTGCGTTGCCTAGCTATGAAGAAAAGGAGGAGCAATTTAAAGAGCAGGTAACCTGAGCACACCCTTATGATAAGAATAGTAGTGTATCCAACCTTAGAACTTGTATGTTTCTAATTGATATTGGTTTGAAGGGATTATACTTCTTTTAAAGTCCTGGTCTTTGATTTGTAGCTTGTTTTGTTTGCACAACTGATTGGAGTTACATTGGTAGTACGACATCCAGGCCAAATTCATCTATCTGAAATTGCTTTTTATGGATCACACGAACTGATATGTGGTTGATTGTGAATAAAAAATGAGTAAAATTACAGGAGAAAACCACCTTTTCAAATGCATAGAATTGAAATTTTCTGTTGGTAGACTGATATGATGTCTTACACAGGTTGATCAACTGAGGCGACGGATTTCCGATTCTTTTTCTACAGGATTTTCTTTCAGCCTGTGGCAGGCAGGGAAAACAGTAAAAGAGAACAAGGACATGGATCTTCCTGCTCACAAGGTTTATTACAAGCCCCTTTCTTATGTGAAAATATATTATTAAACTTTCATTGTAAATACAGTTTGCTGTTTGCTTAAAGGTATGGTTGCCACCCATGTTTTGGATAGGTTATGAAACCACCAATGTTGCTAAATCGGGCTTCAAATTCAACAACTATTAGCATAAAAGCAGAACTGTGTGCACAGGTTCTCCTGATTTAAAACCACACTTTTTTTCTGTGTAAATAATCTGAGTTTCTATGGCTGTTAGTATAATAACAGGATCTTGTTTCAAATATTCATCTCTACCAGTTCAATCGTGCTTAGGGTCTCCCTAAAGTACTCAGAGACTACAGCTTGGACTTCTATTCAGTAAATCTTGGAAGCGAGCAACGTGAAAGATTTCAAGAGAATCCTAGAGGCAACGTGAAAGATTATGCAGATCAACTCTTCTCCAAATCACAAGTAGATGAGTAGCCCATTTGCTTGTCCATGTACCAAGACTAGAGCTTTTAGTGGCCATTTGTATCTTATCTTTAGTAGTTCAGCGCTCTCTCTCCCCACCACACGCATTCCACAGAGGCTTGCTCTGGGATATTTGTCAACCATCCTTGCCAATCAAATTAGTGATTCTCAGGTGAATTTGGGCTTAGAAAAACGATAAAAATCACAGGATTGATGCCAAAAAAAAAAACTTGTGAAGAAACTGGCTCAAGAACAAAAATGGCTTGTCAACAGAAATAATATGATGTATGCTTCATTTGCTAAAAAAATTGAGTCCAGAGACCCAATATGTACAAACTACAATCCCATACAAAGCATTGCTGCTTTTGTATAATTTCCAAAAAGAGGAACCCAGAAACACTGACGGCAATGCGATTCACCTTTTGATTGATGGGTTCAGGAAAGGCAAAATCTAAAACTATATCCTGTGTAATGGTAATTTCTCCTTATTGGATGCAACAGTGCAATCTGCTATTTGTAAAAATAAAATGGCAATCACAGCTGCCTGATTGAGCTAAATAATGAATCAATCTGACCAAATATAGTGAGTATGAAGCGAGCAAGAGATGTACGAAACCAGTTGGAGGGCCTTTGGGAGATGGTTGAAATTGAGCTATCGTCCAACCCCAATGGTTTATATGCGATAAAGAAGTCCATAGCATCTGGGTTTTTCCCCATTCAGCTAGGCTACAGAAGAATGGATCCTACAGAACTGTGAAACATCCCACAGACGGTTCACTTTCACCCCAGCTCAAGGTTGTTGTGGGTGCTTCCAACATGGGTTATATACCACGAGTTGGTTCTTACTTCCAAGGAGTACATGAGGCAAGTAAAGGAACTAAAGCCAGACTGGCTGGTAGAAATAGCTCCCCATTATTACCAGATGAAGGATGTTGAAGATCCTGGGTCGAGGAAAATGCCAAGAGGGCTAGGACTAGCATGATAGCAGCTGGGTTCATGTTGGTTCATAAGAAATGAAGAGCATACGGGATCTTATCAGGGGCGCTGGAGATATTTGTGGTCAAGGAATAGAAGACGTAAATACAATTTTTCAGAAGTAGGAAATATTGATGGGCAATCTTACATCATCTTATTATTGTTGTGTTCATTTCTTGCCTCAAGAAGGTCTTTTATATTGTTACAATATACACAGAGATGACAAAATCTTGATACATTGTTCATATGCAGAAACAACTCAGTTATGCTCTCACCAGGCCCGTAGATTCCCTATTTTGAAGTTTGCAAACATGACACCTGGGCTAGAATAAGAATGAATCAAAAGCTCTTGACTGATAACGCTATCAATGTTTTTTAAAAAAAGATGTTAACGGTACTCCTGAGTTGGACATATCTATAATTGACACAAAGGAGCAATCTTTGAGGGAGCATGCAATAAATTTAGTGGAGGAAAAGGTGAGAGAAGAAGTAGGGAAAGTCATGTTCCATATGAAGGACAGGTTAGAGTATATAATTTGCTCTTACTTTTCTTCTTTCAATTGTCCGTTTTGCTGATTAATTTTTGGATCATATTTCAGGTTCTCAATGGTTTTCAATCATGATGATGGTTTGAAACCAAGAGTTTGGACTGTGGAAAGAAGAAATTGTATCAGTTATATGCATGAAATGCTGTATCTAGATAGACTATTGAAAAAATAGATGCCTCTCTGTACTTGAATGACATCTGAATATCTTGAAATCATGCCATTGAAGTCTTACGCCTAGACAAGGAAGACAATATTGAGGAAGTGCTATTCTCCTCGCTCATGGATGGAACTGTGGCTGCTGCTGCTGCTGTTCTATCTTCCGTAGATAGAAGCACAAGAGCTAGCATGGACCCTCTTGCATCGAGAGCATGGGAAGTGGTAATAGTTGATTGATACTATTTAAATAAAGTATGTATACAGTGCTGGTATTACATATTTCCTGCATACAGATCTCAATCTCTTTTTTTTCTAAATGGATTTTGCATAAAATCAGAAGATGAGGCAGGTAGGTCTCTTTAGATGCTACACTGCTAACACCATTGCAGTGCAAAAGCATTACAGGAGCAGTTCATAGCAGAGCATTTTGGCTATCATTTGCCTTCAATGTTTTCTTCAGGAGGCTCAGGAGTTGATAAAAGGGAGGTCATCTTTTCACTGGAGAATTGCGGAAAATAGAGGGACGGCAACAGGGGTCGCTGTGGGGCCGGCTGGTGCTGTAGGAGGGACAGTTGGTATAGTTTTGGCAGCGGCTGCCACAGGAATGAGGCGATTCGTGGGTGCTAACAGCCATAGATTCATAGTTGTATTTCAATGGATACGTCAGGGTATGGTGTCCAATTTCATGGATGCTTGGTGATCCGTCATGCTTTCTTTTGCTGTCTTCGTTCTTGATGCTAGGCTCTGGATG
>Ga0325404_1003662_pt1 | contig 16380 bp, 9 predicted proteins | sample PopdelMetagenome_18_FD_205664 | JGI IMG/M metagenome (GOLD analysis project Ga0325404, IMG submission 205664) | Populus deltoides microbial communities from Bellville, Georgia, United States - Xylem-Control-R1 | ecosystem: Host-associated > Plants > Phyllosphere > Stem > Wood/Secondary xylem... | reverse complement strand
CTCGACAGGAGAGGCTATTCAGGAAGAACCGCAGCCCCTTTCTGGGCTTAGTAAGGCGCATCTGTTTTCTTGCTCCCTTGTTACGTTACGCATTAAGGACTCTATTACTATTTACGCTCAGAAAAATCTTATTCATCTGCAGAAAAAAAAAGAATCACTTAATCAAATCTATTTAACACCTATTTGAGGGCAATCTTAAAGGAACATCCTTTAATCATATTTTAAATATATGTAACATTGATTTGAGGGCTATTTGGTTTGTATGGTAAATACAATTAACACAACTTACCATAATAATATTATGGTAGTCAGCAAAACAATACAAATCATAGCCAATCAAATTTAAATGAGCTAAGAAAGAGTCAATTGGACACATTGTTTATCTAGTCACCTAAGATTAAGTCTTAGGATATTGTGCAATAATAAGCACTCTAATAGGAATATTTAAAAATTCTCAAACTCATTCTGAATATTACATTCCCACACACTAGGCACCACAACAAGCTTAACCCAATTTAGGCATGATTACTTATGAAGTATGACCTACCCTCCAAGCTACATCGTCTATGAATTTTATCTATAGCCACCACAACCTTTAAAAAAGTTGTTTAATCCCCTTTGAGCTACCTTTTACTAAGGTAAACTCAATACTCATATAATCATTTCATATTCTAAATAGATTGATAGATTGCATCCAATTTATAGAAAATCAAGATAACTAATTTTAAATAGTTTTTTAAAAAGCATAACCAGCCAACAAAAAAACATATCGCCAAACTCACTAATCAGTATGATAATGATGCTGCTAATCCTTTTGTGAAACTATCTCTCATTAGTTCTCTACACTTCCATCTAACTCCATGAATAAACAAGAAGAGGTGGGGGAGCATTTTCATGAGCCCCTTTATAGAAAAAAAAAAAAAAAAAGTAATACTAACTAGTTTGGCTAGGATAGTCAAAGATCTTGGGCAGTGCATGGAAGTTATGACCTTCATTTTAAGACTTTGTAAACAAAATGCATAATAACCATAACAAAACAACAAGAAAATTTTAAGTTAATTTTGAAAGTGACATATTTGAACTTTAGAGAACATTTTTAAAATCAAGTATTCAGATATTTACATTATTATTATAGATGATTTTACTTGATATAAACAAAAAAAAAAAGCCACATAAAAGGATATACCTACCTAGTTGGCTATTTGAAGAAAGTGTAATCGCCTATTCAATTACCAATTCTAATTTTGAAGAGAAGTTTGAAAAAATAAAACGACAATAACTTATATTTGTCATAGAACTAAAAAAGGAAAAATGGTTTAAAATTACCACATCAAGAAAGCTAAAAAGGGCTCGTAAGCAACAATAATTTTTTGTGATACCAAAATTTTTTTTTTTTTTGCTTGCAGGTTTTACACAAACCCGTAAGAGCTGTTGCGAGGTAGAACCTGGTTCAGTCCCATGTAAATCTCTCTCCTTCCCATGTAGCAACAGGAGTGACTATGTGTACTGGGATGGAGCCCATTTTACTGAAGCTAAAGCTTGAGCCTTTGGAAAAAGAGCATATAAACGTCAGTCACCAAAGGACGCCTATCCATATGATATCAGCGAACTCGTTAAGCTGAAGCTTGATGATTCTGTTGCTTACGATATCAACCATGCCGAGCTCTGATGGAGAAGACGGTTGTCTTATAAGCAGTCAGAGAATAAGATAGTGTGACTGTAAGAACAATTGAAAGACATATTTACTGTCTTTCAATAGCCTTGCACAATATAATTCCAATAAAATTTGCATTTACGCATTCCGAAAGTTGTTACGGTTTTAATTAATGAATTCATAATGATGCCTGCTAGAAGGGAATTCGCCTCAAGAAGACAATAACAATCAATCATTTTTTTAATTTCCCCTGGTTCTGCAGGAGGAATGTTATCGATGAATTCTTAGAGTTTTTTGTTTTTTACACAATTTATCTTTATAGTTTAGATTTTACATTTTAGTTTCAAACTTTATTTTTTTTATGTTTCAATCCCTAAATGTTGAAAAAAAAAAGAATTGTTGAAAAAGAAAAGGAGAGAAAAACAATAGTATCAACTAGATTCTAGCCATAAAAACTATCATCGATCTTGGTTTCAATGAGTTTATCTTGAAGATATTTTGGAAAAGAATCCTAGCTAAATAGAAAGTCCACATGTCAAAAAGAAGCAAATAACAAAATTCATACAATCTCTGTTCATCTGTATTGCGGTGCCTTCCCGAATTCCGATTGACCTGAACTTTTAACCCAAGATAGGACAACATGACAGGAGACTCTATGTAAAGTTTCAACCCGATCCAACGATCTGATTACGAATTATGAATGTTGCTGTAAAATTAGATAGTTGTACATTTTACATCAAAATCCGAATTTGACCTTGCATAAATCATATCAAAATAAAAGTTTAATAGAGGTGGTTTTATCTTTTAATCATGTCGAGAAAAGTAAATCATGACCCATAAAGCTTGTTTAGATTTGATTTGATTTTTGATTTTTAGAGTGATTAGATAGTATCACGAGGAAGAAACTTAATTTTTTTTATCTCAAAATTTAATTTTAATTTGAAAAAAAAAAAACATCCAAGAAACTTCAACAACTCTATTGCTTTTTGTAGTCGTCCGATTGATGTAAAAGAAAAAATGTCACACTCGCAAACTTAACCTCGTAGGCCAAGAAACACTTTTTTAAAATTTTAAAAAATTGCTTTAAATTATTATTCACAATGATATTTAAAAATATTGTTTGATTATGTCATGTTTTTTTAAATTTAAAAAAGTTGTTTGATTATGCCCATGTTTCACTAATATGTAAAAACCACAACCACATGAGAAAAGTCACTCATTCTTACTTTGTGTTTAGAAATGTGATAATAATTATTTTTTAAAATATTTTTTATTTAGGAATATATTAAAATAATATATTTTTTTTATTTTAAAAAAAATATTTTTAGCATCAATACATCAAAATAATATGAAAACATCAAAAAATATTAATTTGAAATAAAAATAATAAAAAAATAAAATTTTTTAAGAAAGTAATATAAATGTTTGCATAAACACATGGTAATCATGACTCTTCATTCCATACAATATGTCACCCTCCAAATTCACAAATCTAGATATTTTCAAAGCATATCCATCAGGAAAATGCATTTTCTTAAGCCATTAATAGACAAGTAAGTGTCTTTTTATCTACGGCGAAGTTGACTTTGGGTTTTGCGACCCGTGACCCATCATAAACCAACATCATCTTTTTACTGTGACAAAAGAAAGGTATATCCATTTTAGTTTTCATGTTGTCCTTTGTCTTCCCTTTCATGTCCATCACCATGGTAAAAATATTTCAAACATGTTCTTTTTTATATGCATAACATCCAAATTATGGAAAAAAAGATTAGTTTTCAAAGCTCCAAAAAAATACTTTGCTTTACCCAATTATTGGTCATACCAAAACCAGGAAACTTGTTCTTACTAGAATGAAAACCAAACACAATACCCTCCTATTGCGAGATCATATCATATAATTCTTCACTTGACGGTACTAGCGATGCAATATCCTTTCAACTCTACATACAAAAAGTCCTTTTTATTCTTTCTTTTATAGAGTTTTTTTTGTCATTTAGATCTTGCATTGAAGGTTTCAAGTATTGTAGAGCACTTATTAGTGTTGACGACAATATTTGTAGGGGCAATATGATGAGAAGTTATTACCTGTAGTTGCTTTTGATACAAATAATAGGATATTCCCATTGGCTTTTACAATTGTTAAAGAAAATAATTCTAATTAGAATTGTTTTTTCTTTGTTTACATAGACATGTTACTAGTGATAGAACATATATTTGCATAATATTAAATAAACATTCAGCAATAAAGAATGAAGTAGAAGAAATTTAGTATGAATTTATAGGATACCATTGATCTTGTACTCGATATTTTGTTAGCAACTTTAAACATAAATTTAAAGAATTATTTAATTATATTTTAAAAGGTGTTTATACAATACTTGTTTCTGTTCTAGTACAATTGACATTATATAGTTGTAATAGTTATGGAGTCAAGTAGAGATATAAAAGAAATAACTTAATATCGCGGTTCAACAACAAAACATTGATTATATCGGTTCAGAATTGTGATATAAAATATATGTTATATTTTTAAACAGTAATATTTAAGATTACATTATTTCATCAAAAACTTTTTAATACCATGTTAATTCATCATTTCTTTTTAATTTGTTTGCCAAATTATCTCTTTTCTTCGAATGTTTTTCACACCAATGATGAAATTGAGACACATGGTGTTTTTCCTGGTACGGCTCTTACCCCGACCAGCAAGTAATTATGGTAGATGAAGAAATAAAAGCGAATTACTTCATTATGCCAAGAATCCAAAACAATTCAATCGTTTCAATTCAGAAAGTGCCATGATGTAGCACTTATTATTTTTCCAACTGCCAACCAGAATATTAAATGGTTGTGTGCCCCCATTCCCTTTGGTTTTCAGTTTTATAGTATTATAATAAACTAGCTATTTTACTCTTACTCTACTCGTGTTTTGATACAAATGGGATAACTTTTTTAGTAAAAAAAGTAATATATAAATTTTTTAAATGTGTTTCTCTATAAAATTTTTTAATTATAAATCAAAATGTTCATATATATATTTAATTAAATAAATCAAAAACTATTTATATTAATAAATACAAAATTAAAAAATATTAACACTTCGATTCGCTTACATATAATAAAATATTAACATTGCTAATAAATTTTTTTTAAATGCAAATGAATTAATGTACATGTATTATTAACGTGTTTTTTGATAACTGACAAAAAAATTTTGATACTTACATATAATATATAAAATATAATGAAAATCACATGTAAAGATTTGTAAGATCTCAAGCTCATTTTTAACATAATAAAAAAATAAAATAATATTGTAATTTCTACATTGAAAAATGATTTCTTCTTTGTATAATAATTTTTTTAAAAAAAAATATAAAGTAGAAAAAAGAGAAAAATTATAAAAAAAATTATAAAAGAATGAAGATAATAATAATAAAAAAATAGCATAAATAGGCAAAGTGTAAAATAATAAATATTTCAATTGTAAAGAATGAAAAAAATAATATTTTTTTCAAAAAAAATGTAAAGAAAAAAAACTAAAAAGATATTTAAAAAAGTGATGATAAAAAACAATATGATGATAAATATGTCAAGTATAAAATAATAAAAACAACTAGTGAAAATGTTTTTCAAAAAAATTTATTTTCTTAAAAAAATTCAAATTTATCACCATTTCATTACAGTACCCACTACAGTGAAAAGCAAAAAAAAAAAATCAGCTATGTCATTTCTACAGTAAATACTATTTATTTTTAGTATATGTATAATATTCATATAATTATTTACAGTTAATAGGACTAGTTATTCTTTTTCAAAAAAATATAATAATTTTATTAATATTAAATTGATACAAAATAAATTACTATTTTTACAATAGTTAAATAAAAATATAATTTATTTGTTAAAAGAGAATAGTTATAGCAAAATATTTAATTTTATTGATAAAATATGATAAAAATAATTTTTTTATCAGGATTTTTTAAAAGAAGATTTTCTTTCAAATCAAACACAAATGAGTTTCTCATTACCATAAAATATGATAATTAACAAAACAAGAACGTTTTAAGTTAATTTTGAAAATGATATATTTGAATCTTAGAAAATATTTTTAAAATCAAGTATTCAGATATTTATATTATTATAGATGATTTTACCTGATATAAAAATATTTTTACAAAATAAACAAAAAAAAAAGCCACATAAAAGGATATACCTAGTTGGCTATTTGAAGAAAGTGTAATCGCCTATTCAATTACCGATTCTAATTTTGAAGAGAAGTTTGAAAAAATAAAACGACAATAACTTATATTTGTCGTAGAACTAAAAAAGGAAAATGGTTTAAAATGACTACATTAAGAAAGCTAAAAAGGGCTCGTAAGCGTACTATGGAAGAAGCGAAAATTATCAAAGCAAGTACAGAGAATAAAGAGTACTCATTTAAATATTAAATAAAGAGATATTTGATCAATTTGAAGGAGAAAGCAAACTCCCAAAAATAAAGGGAAAGAAATACTGTAAGTGACTATCAGATCTATAGGGCATTGTAAACTAATTAGATTGAAAAAAACAGGTGGCTTACAACAGAACACGCTTACAAGATGCACTGGTTAGCTAGATCTCCACTCTATAAATAGGCCTGGTTCGTTCTACTTCAAAGCACTCGATCTTCCCTAGCTACGCACTTCTTCCTTCTTTCTATATTTACTGTTTTTGCTTCCTTCTTTCATTTTATTTGTCAATGGAAAGTGGGCTCAAGGCATTGTGGGTGTTGTCTGTGGTGTTGCTGGTGTCAAACTGGCAACACTGGACTTATGGAAAGGCCGTACCTCAAGTTCCTTGCTACTTCGTCTTTGGAGATTCCCTCTTTGATAACGGAAACAATAACTACCTTAGCACTCCAGCTAAAGTTAATTACCTTCCTTATGGGATCGACTTTGATACTGGGGCTTCAGGAAGGTGCAGCAACGGTCTGAACATAGCTGACACCATTGGTCTGCAGTTTGCTCTCCTCCCTTATATTACAAATTAAATATAGTGTTTAGTGTTCTTTAATGGAAAATAAAAGATAGCTGTGACCGTTTTATTAAATTACAAATAGATAGCTGTGATCATTGTTATTGTTTTTATACTCTATTATGAAGATCTTAATTATTATTATTTTTTGTTTCAGCTGAACAATTAGGTTTCGACAGTTACATTTCGGACTTTGGTATCGGAAGTTGCACCAATTTTCTAGATGGCGTAAATTATGGATCGAATGGAGCTGGCATCCTTGATTTAACTGGCTATCTTACGGTGATTGCTGATCATATGCCTCTCATAACTAAAACCTTATACTATCCAGTTCTAAGAATCTTGTATGCTTTGGCAACGCTAACTATTCATATGATTCTTTTGTGTATGTGAAGGGAGAACTATATACCATGAATATTCAGTTATATAATCACAATATCACGGTTTCACGAATTGCCAAGATCTTGGGAAGCGAGGAAGTTGCTAGGAAGTACTTAAGCCAATGCATCTATGTGTCTGATATGGGTCATAACGACTACCTCAACAATTATTTCTTGGACGACTACAATAGCAGCAAGCTATATACACCTGAAGAATATGCTCAACTTCTCATTGAAACTTATGAAACTCAGCTGGAGGTCAGCCCTACTTAATGTCTCTTGTAAAACAACAATTAATGTTTGACGTGATTGGAGACTAACAAATTAAGAGCCCCACGTTTTTTTTCCCTTGCTGCCAGAAACTGTATTGCTCAGGAGCAAGAAAGATAGCTGTGTTCGGACTTATTCGGGTAGGATGTATGCCGTCCAACATACAAAAAAATCCCAATGAACTAGATGCATCTTCATGTGCATACAAGCTCAATGATGATGTTCAAATTTTCAACGACAAGCTTCAAAAACTGCTCAGAAAACTTAATAATAGGCATTCTGATGCTGTGTTTACCTACATAAACTCTTACGAAATTGATTCTGATGATCAGACAAATACAGGTACGAATCCCCTCCCTCCCTTGCTCTCTTTCTCTCACGGTTGAAGACGACTTTTTTGTGATACCAAAATTATTTTTTCTTGCTTGCAGGTTTTACATATACCCGTAAGAGCTGTTGCGAGGTAGAACCTGGTTCAGTCCCATGTAAATCTCTCTCCTTCCCATGTAGCAACAGGAGTGACTATGTGTACTGGGATGGAGCCCATTTTACTGAAGCTAAAGCTTGGGCCTTTGGAAAAAGAGCATATAAACGTCAGTCACCAAAGGACGCTTATCCATATGATATCAGCGAACTAGTTAAGCTGAAGCTTGATGATTCTGATGCTTACGATATCAACCATGCCGAGCTCTGATGGAGAAGACGGTTGTCTAATAAGCAGTCAGAGAATAAGATATTGTGACTGTAAGAACAATTGAAAGACATATTTAATGTCTTTTCGTAGCCTTTCACAATATAATTCCAATAAAATTTGCATTTACGCATTCCGAAAGTTGTTATGATTTTAATTAATGAATTCATAATGATGCCTGCTAGAAGGGAATTCGCCTCAAGAAGACAATAACAATTACTTAATTCCTTAATCATGTGGATATCATACGTAAAATGCATTCATAGAGAGATTTATTCTTAATGTATGGAAGTCTATTCGGAGATACTCTTGCCATTGAAATCAAAAGAAGGATACATATGAAAGTACATAAACCAAAAGAACTTTACTTTTATATTTATATCTGCGAAGTCCCATATGTGAACATGGTAGGCTTATCTTTCTTTGACTCACTTCGGCTTTTTCCCTCTCTACATTACCAATTAAGGTCTCAACAATTTTCTAAACTGATTGCGTGTTGCATGACTTGATTATATTGGGAGTGAGACAAGAGGATTTCAATCCTAACATACATACCCAAATGTATAGATTAAAACTTCTTTCTTTTCATAATTAATATTTAGTTTAGAATTCTTTTAGCTTTATTTATGATGTTTTTATATTATATAAGCAACCAAAGAGTCATCTAATATTCAGTATTAATTATACATATATTGAGTAATAAAAATAAAAATTAAGGTTCTTATGATTAAGATTTTTTGTCAATAAAAATAAAAATTAAAATCTTATAATATTTGATTCCAATATCGTCTACTAATCGAACGATTGTGCTAGAAATGTCTTTTGATTGCAAGAACTTTCACTTCATTTGAACATATATGAGAAGTGAGTACTGGTGTTGTATCTCAAAACTCCACCAATCCCTGAACTATTAGTTTTTCAAATGAATAACCTTTCCATTTCTTAACTAAGTTCTCTTCGAATCATATTTATTAAACCTGGCTCATGGATTGACTTAATTAAAAGGATAGATTTCAAGTCACATGGGTTGATTCAGTCAATTGAGAAAAAAAATTAAAAAATATTTTGAAGTTTTAATATTCCACATAAAAAAAATTAAAAAATATTTTATGTGAATATAAGTTATATATAGCTATTCCATGTGGAAAAGTTAAGAAACACTTCATGTATATGTAGTCTATATATATAGCTATTCCGTAAAAAAAATTTAATAAAGAATATATATATCTTAACTTTCTATGTGGATGTAGGCTATAAATATAATTAATTATCCCACATGAAAAATAGAAAAATTAAAAAATATTTCATGGGAATGTATGTTGTAAAAAAATATATAAGGCTAACCATTCACAAATTAATTTTATATTTTTTAGGTTTATTAAAAAAATATAAAAAAAGAGGTCAGGTCTCACTTTGGTTATGTCGGGTCACCCGGATTTCAAGTTGACTCGGTAGGTTATCCAAGTTTGACCAAGTTAATTGCAAGCATGAGTTTTGACCATTTGAAATCTAGTCAAGGCTCCGAGTCATCCAGGTCTCGAGTTAATCAACTGGATCGTGCTGAGTTTTATATTTATGCTCCAACCCAATGAAGTCAGATTCATAAATGAATTAAAATTTATTTATTTATTACGAAAGTAAAGATGCATTGAAGATGTACAATAACCAGTAAGATGGTGGCTAGGACTGCAAATAGAAAAGATAATTTATGATTAGTTTATAATCAGAATTTGGACCAGTTAAGGAAAATAAACCTTTATTACTAATATAAATCAAGTATGACATTCTTTAAAATTCTATAAAAGAATCCATGACAATATAAAATGATATATGAAATCTACTGCCAAAAAAGGTTATATTTTGTCAAATCAAAGAAAGTAAAAAACTTATAAAATAAAAATAAAATAAAATTAATGTATCCTTATATGATTACTATTTTTTTAATCTCTTGCTCTGTATTTGTTGTTTATGTAATCAAAATCAGTTATGATTTGCCATTTGAAGTACCTTTATGAATTCAATCTTCAATCTGTTTTACAAACATAATGGATTGTTATTCTTTCTGTAAAAGGATCTTTGTGTTTTTTTATGTATAAAGTGCCTTTGTTATTTACTTTTGTTTTGGTATAATTGATTTATGTTTTGTTTTAAAAAAATATAACCACAAAAAACCCGAGAAATTTTTCTTTTAAAAAAGGAATATCGAATATGAGATTATGACAGCTTATAAACTTTTTTTTATAACAAACAAAAAAAAAAAAGTTGATGGGAAAAATTAAAAATAAAAAAAATTAAATTAAAAAAGAAAAAAAGTAAAATGGAATTAACATGATAAACCGAAGATCCAAGTCCACACCCCCATTAGATTTTAGAATTGTTTTTTTTTTTATTTTAAAGGATAATTTTCATCTAAACACATAATTTTTTTTCCAAAAAAAACTTTATTTTTTTTTAAATTTTCCCGAGTTAATCCGGCCATCTCCTTGCCCGATTTCTAGTGTGGTTAATTTTTGTGTTTCTTGCAGGGGCTTGGAGTTGTTTTCATCTTGGATTGGTTTTCTTAATTTGATGTCACGAAAAAATAATAACATTGAGTAAGTTTTACAACATTTCATAGTTTGGTTCATATTTATTAAACCCGGCCCGAGGGTTGACCCGATCAAGGGGCCGGATCCTGGGTTTCATGGGTCAACCCGGGTCAACTCGAGTCGACCCGGATCAACCCGAAAAAATTTTAAAAAATAAATTTTAAATATTTCATATGAAAAAATCCATGTAAATATAGGTTATACATATTGTAAAAAATGAAGTTCAAAAGAATATTTTAAAAAGTTTTTTTATCCCACATTAAAAAAATATTATGTTAAGCTTTTAAGTTGAAGTATTTAAACCAAAAAAGTTTTTATCCCACATTGAAAAAACATAACTTTTTTCTTGGGAACATAGAATATATATACTAATAGATTTCAAATTTCACATTGAAAAAACATAAATTCTTTCATGGGAGCATAGAGTATATATATGAAAGGGCTTCAAATCTCACATTGAGAAGATATTATGTTATCCTTTTAAGTTGAAGTATTTAAACCAAAAGGTTTTTTTATCCCACATTGAAAAAATATGATTTTTTTCTTGGGAACATAGAGTATATATACTAATGGGCTTCAAATCCCACATTTGAAAAAAAAACAAAAAAACTGGGTCTCGTCCGGGTTTGGCCGAGTTGTTGCCACAGCCGGTCTTTTATTAAACCTGGACCGGTCCAACCACTAGGTCGAACGGGTTCCGGGTCGACCCGCCGGGCCAAACCGAGTTTAATAACACTGGTTTGATTAACTATTTTATGTCTTTCTTTGCCCAAAAAAATAAAAAAACAATCTTAAAAAATAACAAAAAGTGAAAAGAAACTAGATGCTAGGCTGAATAAACATAGCCACGTGCATCATATTTTAGATTTTAGTTTGTATTTTCCTTTAACTATCCAGAAATGGAAAACTACAAGACAAATGGGATAAGAAATCAAGCAGTGACAAAAGAGATAAAGAAGAGCAATGAAGCAGTGACAAACCATTTCTTTTTACATGTGGGTTTTCTAACTATTTTATGTCTTTCTTTGATTGACCACCATGATTACAGGCAAAAAAACACCATCTGAAAAAAATGATAGAAAGTGAAAAGAAACTGGATTGGTGGAATCAGATTCTTCAATTGTTGTGGGATGGCTGAGCCATGCATGGAAATATGCTCACGAGTTCTTCTCTATTTCAACTCTCTTTAAGCTCTTCTTTCATGTTATGTGTCAGCTTTGGGAGGGAATGAGGCTCTGTAGAAGGAGCTGCTATGGAAAGAATATGGTGTGGCTGCATCTATTGTTTTTAGTTTTAATTTTTGTTTTCTCTTTGAATAACGAAAGTCAATTTCTAAACCTTTATTTAAATGACATAATCTCCTAGTTTTGGAGTCAAAGTGCCTGTATTGCAAAATAATTTTTCTTTTACTTTTTCAGTTTTTTTTTCCAATAAAAAGTCAAAAAACATTGTTCATCTCTAAGGTTTTAAAACATTTTTCCAACCCAGGAAACTAAAAAATATTGTAGAAATCGTCCAGTTTTCTATGATATTCTTAATATTTTAACATACACTATTTTTTTATCATTAATTTGAGAAACATCACCTAATTAAATTGTACACCTATTTTTCCACTCGAACATTTTCAATTTGTTGTTATTAATTCAAAGGCCTCTCTACCAAAGTAAATGGAGCAAAAGTTAAATGGAACATTATTATTAATTCATTTACGAACTCTTCATGAAAAAATAGATGGTACTCAGTGTTGTAATCCATTTTTGGGTCCTCACACAAAATACAAAAAAAAATCAAAAACTATTATAAAAAATAATAGCAATGAAAAGAGGATGTCGAGGTGCCCAGAAAATGGTCAAAAATTGGTTGAGGAGGTTTAAAATACAAGGATTGAAATTTGACAGTATGTCATTTGACCGGTGAGAGCCCTATTGATAAAGAATTTTATTTGAGGAAATAAATGTATAAAATCAGATGTTTATGGACTCGATTAAATTTTATTGAAGATTTAATTGAATTTATGGAGGGTTTGATAGCAAGAAAAATTGATTTTTAAGTCAATTTGGGTTTTAATTGGAAGAAATTAAAGTTCTGGGTCAAATAATAATTTTTTAGAGTTGATTTGGTCAAATCAGGGGCTTAATTGCATATATATTGAAGTCTGGTGGCCAATTAGGGACTCAATTGAAGAAATCCAAAACCAAGGACCATAGTGAAAACGCGCGCAAATTGAAGGGCTGATCTGAAATTGGACCCATTTTGGCTCCAGTTTTTGTTTAAATGAAACGGCAAGTTTTGGTCAAAACCGCGTCGTTTCATGAGTTTCACTGCACACCAAAAAAAAAATGCCCTGCAGAGGCAGGGGCGGCTGTGCAGTAGCCGCCCCCATGCATGCCCTCATGCCCTGCACCATGAGAGGACAGGACAGGGTGGCCCTCTCTCCCTCTGCCTATAAATACAGAGGGAGTGCAGAGGGAAAGAAAAAAAAAAGGAGGAGGAGGGGAGCTGGAACGTTTTCGTTTGAAAGAGAAAGTGAGGGAGACCGAGAGAGAGACCGACAGTTACTAGAGAGAAAGAGAGGTGAGACCGAAGGAGTGAAACACCATGAAAGAGCAAGGGACCGAAAGTAGAAACTAGAGGGAAGAAAAAAACAGAGGAGACGTTGAGAGGGAAGAAAGTTTTAGAGAGAAACAAACGCCACCACCAGCAAACTTAAACAGAAAAAAAAACGAAAAGGAAGCACGGAAGAATAGAGGAAGGAAGGGAAGGAGAAGAGGGGAGCTGAAAAGTTGACGGGGAAAACTGAGACCAGAAGAGGAAGACACAGACGTTAGTGTCGCTGCACCGTGGAGAAGAAGCACAGCCGCAGTCATCGGGCTTCCCAGTAGCTGCCACCGCCATCCTGCCACCATCAACGCTGCCAACGCCAGCAGAACTGAAGAGGAAGAGGAGGAGCAGAACAGAGAGAGGGAACAACGAAAGACAGAGAAGAGAAACAGAGGAGAGGAGAGAAGGAAGGAAAACGCCGCCGCTGTCACCGCCGCCTTCCACCACCGCTGACGACCACAACCGTGCTTTCCCGCTCCAGGTAACTTTCTCCCCTCCCCTGTCGTTTTTAGCTGTTCATCTTCATTTTGCATGCAGAACGTGAGCAATTCACGTTCTGCAGCAAAATGAAGATTAATTAGCTAGTTACTGTGCCCAGCACAGTAACTAGCTAATTATATTTTTGCTGGTTACTGTGTGCAGCACAGTAACCAGCACTTTTATTGCTTATGGGCTGGAACATCAGCCCAGCCCACGCGGCTGGGCTGAGTCCAGCCCACATTATATGGGCCAGGTCAGGCCCATCCCCAGGATGGTTGGGCCAGATCGGGCCCAGTTTTTTTATTTTACTTTTTTTTTGTTAAAAGAAAAATTCAAAAATATTTATTTCCCGCGTATTTTTATGTCATTTTGATTAATATTAAGCAATATTTTTCATGTTGCTAAAAATACAAAATCCGATATTAAAATACCTAGTTTCGTCAAAACTTCCAAAAAAAACTTGTTTTGAAAAAAGAAAAATGTTTTTGTGCATACGGCTAAGTATCTCCAAGCTAAAAAATCATATGGTGTTTTTCATACAAAAAAAAAACAATGTTTTAGCATGCATTTTGGCTTTGATAACCAGTTTATTAGAGTTAAGAGAACATTGGCCAAAGTTTCAAAAACAACAAAAATTTTGTTTGTCTTTTCGTATCCGGGGTACGATATTACACATAATACATATTCCGGATATTAAATGTTTTTCCAACGTTAGAACGGTTAGGTTCTACCCAATTAAAGATAAAAACCTTCTTATTGAGGAGGGCTTTTCTTGAGTTTTAGATAGACAGGACCAACAAGTAGAAAACACGACCAAACCTTAGATTTCGATCAGACAAATAAAACAATGCAGCTTACCTTAGGTAGGGCGTATTTGGGGTGCTAATACATTTCCTTTACGCAACCAGTCTCCGTACCTGATCTCTGAGACCACTTAGGGTTCTTAGTGACCATAATATTAGATGACGACTCCCATTTCTTTTTTTTCATCGCTAAGAGACAAAGAATTCCTTGTCTCCCCACACTTACCAGATATATATCAATACCATGAGGGTGGGCGATCGCCGCGACGCCGCACACATGCGACACTCAGAATACTGAAATGTTGGGTCAGTGCCTGCACTTTCGACCACTTTAGAAAAGTCATTTTTATTTATGAAGGTTTTTTAAAATATTTTTATTTAAAAATATATTAAAATAATATTATTTTTATTTTTAAAAATTATTTTTTATATTTATACATCAAAATAATGATTTGAAAATACTTAAAAAATACTAATTTAAAATTAAAAAAAATAAAAATTTTTAAAAATATTTTTAAAGCATAAAACATGTGATATATCATACTACCCAGTAAAGTTTCTTCCGTCTGAAAACTCACAGTAATTATCTTCATCACACATGAAATCAATGTCAGAAAATCCACAAGGGTAGTCTTCCTCGTTAACAATAAACTTAGGAACTCGTGAATCAAATTCAATGGAAAAAGAGTAGGAGAAGCGCCTTTTCCATGGTGTCTTCAGTAGGTGGAAATTTGGAGTAAAAAGAGTGAATTTGAACACAAACTCTATTTTTCATGTTTTCTTTTTTATTTTATTTTTATAAAAATAGAGTAATACTCCATTATTGAACACATCCAAAACTCCTGAGTTACAAATCTCCAATAAAAAAGAAAAATCATACCTACAAATTAGATTTTAAAAGATCAAATTTCTAGTAGAGTTTTTTAAATTCGAGTCTAGGTCTTTGTCTTTTGGATTTTTATAAGCATACTATCCTCCACTGAGTTAATGCATTTTAATAAAAATATTTCTTGTTGTCTCTTATCGGTCAAACTAGTTAGCTATTTGTCTTTAAATCTCCATTATTTGAAAAGAAAAATAATACCACTTTTATAATTAGGTCTTAAACATATATATTATTGACATATAAACTAATTCATTTTCAAAAAATTACTTTCTTGTTTCTATAAATTTCTTGTGTCAATTATTTAAGATAAAAAAACGAAAGAAGGTAAGCATTTAAAAATAATACTGACTGAATTACGGATGAAAAAGTTTCCGAATTAAAAAAAAGGAGGGTCGCTGATGTGGAGGTTTTGGCGGGTCATTTTTTTCCGACGACATCACCGACGGATTCAAAAACGACAACCCGTACAGTGACGTGACCAGTGCGCCGTTTACATTACCGACGGACTCACCGAGGGATTTGAAATGGCAGATCCATACGGTGACGTGTCTATGTTTCCGTCAGAATCACAGACGTGATCACCGACTGATTCACCGACGGAATATCCGTCAGTGAAACCGTCGGTAAAAGTTAATATATGTCAGCTCTGCTGACCCTCTCCTCCCCTATTTCTCCTTCTTCTTCGTAATCCCAACTCTCCCCATCTGCAAACAACCAGCCCCCCCTCCCCCCTAAAAAAAAGTCTTCCTCATATCAGCACAACAAGTTATATTTCTTGAAGTTTTGTGGTCACAACATCCGTGTTCTGATTTACCGAAGGATTTTATCAATTTTTGTAAGTAATTCTTTCTTTTTAAATTTTAATATTTAATTAAATGTCAATTTTATCGTTTTTTTAGTATATGTATTTTGTTAGCAAATGTACATGTTTTATTGTTATTTCTCAAACAAACTTGTAGTATATGAATGTATAATTCTATACCTGTTATGGTTTGTTTTAGATTTTGT
>Ga0325404_1003661_pt1 | contig 16380 bp, 8 predicted proteins | sample PopdelMetagenome_18_FD_205664 | JGI IMG/M metagenome (GOLD analysis project Ga0325404, IMG submission 205664) | Populus deltoides microbial communities from Bellville, Georgia, United States - Xylem-Control-R1 | ecosystem: Host-associated > Plants > Phyllosphere > Stem > Wood/Secondary xylem... | reverse complement strand
GTATGGAAATTATATCAAATACGATATGTGGCATAATTACAATATAAATGAACAAGGGTAGATAGAGATGAAAGTATGACGAAAGGTTTGTGTATGTTTTCATAACCATTATGAAGAATAATTAATAAGAAACTCATACGGTGAAGTTATATGGAAAATATGACTAATTCTGTTAGGGAATGAAGCAAAACATTGATAAGGGAAAGTTAAATATAATAGTGACTTTTATTTTGAGTTCGTTAAGGGTATTTCTAATCAATGAGAAAATTGATTCGCATGAGATACTTTGGCAATTATGCCACAAACCCGAGCTAAAGAAGGAGCTTCTAACATAGCAGGTAGGTGTTCTGTACTTTTAATTTTGTTACATTATGTTAATATTGTTAATGTAGAAATTCAGTCATTTGTTCCGATATTACTATGAAAGTAAACAAATAAGTGAATTATGGAATAAAATGAGGTAAGGATACTTTGGCAGTTGTGCCACAAACCCGAGCTGGAGGAAGAGCTTCTAATACAGGAGGTAGGCGCTCCACACTTTTAATTTTGTTACATTATGTTAATATTGATAATGTGGAAATTCAGCCATTTATTCCGATATTACTATGAAAGTAAACAAATAAGTGAATTATGGAATAAAAAAAAGTAAGGGAGTGAGAGACTTGATTAACTATTTTGGATATTTGGGTAACTAATTATATTAATGTGATATATTGATAACGACTTCTATTTAAAACTTGATTAGTTACTTCTGAAAGGAGGCTAATGATGTTAAAGGATCCTTGACATCAACATTAAGAAAAAACATAAGTAAGATATTAAAGTGAAACATGATTAGCTATTCTGGCTATTTGGATAGCTAATAATATTAACGGGTTACATTGATATCAAAATTTTCATTTTAAACTTGATTAGCTAGGGGGGCTAATGATTTCAAAAGTTTTCTTGATATCAGCATTTCTTAATAATGGATTTAAGATATTTGGAAAGGAGTTGATTAGTTATCCAGGTTAGGATAAATAATAATATCAATGGGTTATATTGATGTTGACATTAATTATTAGTTTTGATTAGTCGATCCCGGATAAGAAACACTAAATGATGCTGATAATATTACAACCACCAACAAAAAAAATGTGCATAACTGAATACTAAGAGAGAGTATGAATTTTCAAAAGAAATAAGGTGGATTAGATATCAAGGAAAGTGTAATAATATGATTGCACTTGATTCAAAAACAATGATAAGTATGGTTAGTTCATAATTTAAAATATTAAATAGTGATATAATTGTTGCATTTTCATAATAACTATATTCATTTTACAGGACCTTATTATTTGTGTCGAGTAATCTTACTTAATTATGTATCATTTTCATATTAACTATAATCTTACTTAATTATGTATTAATGACATTTGAGTTTTATTTTGATGCTTGATTTTGAACATACAAAATCATGTAATATGATGTTATTATGACTCTTATATGTATGTTTTAAATTTTATTCTTTCATAGATTATATCGTGAATTACATACATAAATATAAATGCTTGGTTAAAATGATGAGCATCATTGATGTGTGGCGAGATCCAAGATTATCCAAGATGATTGGATTATGATTGATATTGTGTATAGAAGTGAATTGGAATATAGTCGGTAACTTGAGACCTTTTGATATAGAGCAAAGTTTGCTAAAATTTTAGTAGGTTTTTTTTTTTTAAAATAAAATCGGTGTGAATAAACATGAATATATGACTTTATTTCAGATAAATTTGGGTTGTTACAAATATGGGGACTGAGGTAAATGTGAAGAAAAATAGACCGACGCATGTAACACTCGCGCTAGTGGGTGGGAGAACACCACCACATTCAAGCAGCGGGTAAGGAGTCTCCCAGTGAAAATGGGTCGTTGAAGGCCAAACACCGACTTCCATGATGACGTTGGAAGTGACGCGTTGAGCTCTTCCTGTTGTGGTGGTGGAAAAGTGGCAATGATGCTCTGATGACTTTTTTTTTCTAACTCTTTTCTCTCTTATTTTCTCGAGATTTGAGCCAGACCTATCAAAATTAAAAGTGTCCTGTCATTTTTTTTTGTATCAAATTTAGTACTATTTTATTGATTGCTATTTGTTTTTAAATCCATTTTTATTGATTTTTTTTAATTTCACCCTTAGTGTTTGGTTTCATTTAATTTTTATATCAAATTTGATCCTCATTCTTTTTATTGTTATTTGTTTTATTTTAGATCATTTTTAATTGATTTTTTTTCAATTTCATCCCTTAGCATTTGGTCTCATTTTATTTTTATATCAAATTTGATCCTTATTCTTTTAATTTCTATTTTTAGATCTTTTTTACAATTGATTTTTTTTTTTAGTTTCATCTTAAAAAATTAGGTTTGTTAGGAATGAGTTTCACAGGTTTAACCTAGGTTAACTCAAGTCTTTTTTTTCATTGTGTTTTTTTAATTTTTTGTCTTCTTTTTCTTTCAACATTTAGTTGATTCGGGAATTGAGTTTCATAGTTTTCTTTAATTTACTAGGTTGACTCGAGTGCATTCAGATCATTTTTTTATATATTTTTTTAAATTAATTTTTTTGTTTTTAATATTTGATTTATTAGTAATTGAGCTTTTAATTCTTTTCTTCTTTATTTTTTATGAGATTATATCATTCTAATTTATTTTTTGCTTTATTCTTAGATAAGTTTATATAGATCTTTTAAAAATATTAAAATGATATGTTTTTATAATATTAGAAATCATTTATCTTTTGCAGTTAATCATTGTCATTTATTTTAGTTTCTTTGGTTTATTTACTATTAAAGTTTTTTTTTAATCATATTAGAGCTTATTAATCTTAGTGGAATTAATAAATTTTTTTAAAGAAAAAACCACCATCTTAACTCTTTTTTAGAAAAAACCACTAACAACACCCAGTATTTTTTCAACATTAAAAAAAAAAACTAAGCAGCATTACACATTCTACCGACATAGAATTTGGGGGTGATAATGACTAATGAGGGAAATGGAAACCCTCCCGTGGAGCATGCTTGACTTTGAGGATATAGGACCCGCCACCGTTAACGATTATTATTATTTTTTATTAATATAAATATTCAGAAATTTGCTCGATAGCTTAATTAATTTTATAAATAATAAAATTAATAATTATATAAGTTTTTAATAACCTAAAAGAATTCGAATTTATGATTATTAAAAAATAAATTTAAGATTTGACCAGTTGAATTATCCTTTAAAATTATTTATTTATTTATTTATATTTTTAATTAATATGAATATACAAATTAGTTTATATATATCTTTAATAATTTAATAAATTTTAAAATTAATAATAATATAATACTCTAATAACCCTAAAGTTTATAAAACTAATAACCTCTACCCAATTAAACAACACCCTTTCTTATTTTGTTGGAGGAGAAGGAGGCAAAGGTCGCCATGTTAAGGTGAGAAAGTAGATTAAATTCTTCTCCGTATTTTCGTGCCACGTAAAATGTACTGCCAAAGCAAGTCATTGGGCCAACAGTCATCCCCTCTGCCTTTGACACGGCACCAGGCAAGCGACTGAATTTTAAGTCTTCACTCTCTTGTTAAAGTCTCGTGGCACGCACTCCTTCCTTCCTTCTTTCTCTCTGTACTGCTCTCTCAAGCTTGCATTCCTTTGCTAATAGCAGATGATGCTGTTTGGAAGTCTGTAGAGTTGGGTTTCTTTGCTTCAAGTAGCAGCAGGTTTGTGTCTTTTTTAACCTCTTTTTTCTTTTTCGTTTTTATCCACTTAGTTTTTAACTGGGTTTCAATAATTTAACGTAAAAGTTACTATAACCCTTTGCTGTTCTTGAATGACTCTGTATCAAAGTTGCTGGTTTTGCTTCTTCAAAGTTAAATTTGGGTATTCTTGTTCTTGTTATGAGCTGTTTATCAAAAAGCACCAATGTGTAAAGCTAGCTAATAAATTTGTTAAGTGTTCTGCTTTTCTTAGTAATGCCATGTTCAACTGGGTCTTTGAGTTCTAAGCTCACTCTCCTTGGTCTTATGGGTAAGAACTAAAGACAGTCTGCTAGAAGTTCTTTTGGCTAATGATGTTTTTCCACAACATTGAATCAGCTATCTATGTAAACTGCTTGGTGAATCAGGATTTGAGGGGTAATTAGCTGCAGATTATCATTAGGATTGTCACTAGGTTGATTCAAGATTGAGTGACTTAATGAGAGTATAAAATTAGTCAATAAGGTTGGCCATTATAATGAGAATAATATGGCTTGTTCAGAACACATTTGTGAACAAAAATAATCACTGAATGGCTCGATTGCTGAAAGTGTTTTCTTAGGTAGTGACGGGTTACTGTACAAGATAGAAAAGATGGAGATAAGAGAGACAAAGAAGATAAGAAAAAGAGAAACGAAAATAAAATTATGTTTGATAGTGGCGTATAAGATAGAGTGACTGTTCTGATTATAGTAAATAAGATAAAATAAAATATAAAAAATTCTATTTTACCTTTTAAAAAATAATTATATATATATATATATATTTACTTTAGTTTATATTGAAATTAATGATATTATAAATTATAATAACACTAGTTATAAAAATTAGATTGCCCGACAGGTCCACCAAAACATGAACTGGTTTAGGTTTAAAAAAAATAGTGGAAGGATTGACTTAACCTTACCCAATTAAAAACTCGGGTCGACCCATGACTCGAGATTAAACACGGGTCAAAAACCCGTTGATTTTTTTTAATTTTTTTTGCCAAAACGAGGTTGCTTTGATTATTTTTAAATTTTTTTTGGGTCAACCCGGGTTGACTCTCATGGCTCGTGATCTAAGCCTTGTCTTGGGCTGACTCTCGAGTTGAGTTTTAAAACTATGATAATAATCATTTTTATTGATACATTGAATCGGGTCATCCTGAGTTGACCCTCGCGACCCGTGACCCAGCCTAACTCCTGAGTCAAGTTTTAAAACTATAATGATAATTATTTTTACTCATACGTTAACCCAAGTCAACCTAGGTTGACTTTAGCGACCTATGACTCGACCTTGTCTCGGGTCAACTCTCGAGTCAAATTTTAAAACTTTGATGATAATCACTTTTAATTTTACGTTGACTCGTGTCAACTCAGGTTGACCCTCCTGACCTTTGACTTGGGCCTTGTCTCGGGTTAACCTCTAAATCGAGTTATAAAATTATGATAATAATTATTTTTATTCATACATTGACTCGGGTCAACCCGAGTTGACCCTCTCAACTCATGACTTTGGCCTTGGATCGGGTCGTTTCTTGAGTTGGGTTTTAAACTTTGGTAACAATTACTTTTATCCTTACACTGAGTCAACCTGGGCTGACCCTCCCAACTCATGACTAGAACTTTGCTCCAGGTCAACTCTCGAGTTGAGTTTTAAAATTATGATAATAACCACTTTTATTCATACATGTCTTAGTTAAACAATTTTAAAATTGAGAGTTTTTTACAATGATATTTTAGGAATAAAAAATAAAAAATAAAAAATATTGTCTTTGAAGATATGTCCTCTTTGTATCTCCAGTAAAAAAATTCTCTCCAAAATTGTTACAAGAACTATTTTTATTTTATGTCTTTGTCTCTGTCTTGTCAACAACACATTTATGTTCATGTCCTTTTTTGTTTTAAAACAGTAACCAAACACTATCTCAAGATAGGTTGCTAGTTGGTATAAATCATTAAGCACAGAAAGAGCTAACATTTGCATTAAGAAGTAGATTCTGTTGGCAGTTTTTGATCCATCAAGTACTAGCAGCTAGAACCACTGAAATCTGGTCAGTACTAGATTGCTTAATTGTATCCTTTTGAGCTTGAATTCAGTGAGCATTAAAGGTTATAAGCATGGGAACTAAGCTAACTAGAATTCTTCTGATGTAATGTATTGGGTCTGAATGAGTTGTTTTTATGCATTTTTTGAATCATTGCTATCATTGGAGCAATTGATGTTTTACCTGCATTTCTTATTTTTCTTCTCCCACATTTTGGGTACCCGTTCTTGTTAATCAAAATAATTTAGAGTGCTTCTTCATTGAATTTTCATTCTGTAATTACACACGCATTTATGTGTATTGAATATTGACTTCATTTTCTGTTCCTTGTGTAGGTTCTATTAATAAGAAATGGCTAACCATGACAAAGATAATATTCCAACGCTGTCAGACACACATCCAAAGTCAGTGGATGAAAATGTGGATTCTCGATTTCGGCCATTTCTTTCCAGGACTCAAAGTGCATCAACTTCCATTCCTTTGGATTCCATGGAGTCCTATGGTTCTGAAACCAACATCGTTGGCTTTACTGGTCCACTGCGTAGTGCAAGAAAAGCTCCACTGGTACAGATGAGTGGTCCATTATATATCAACCGCAACACTGAAAACTTGTTTCTGGCAAAACATGGTGTAACAACTCGCAAAAAGGTGGATTCCAAGCCAGAAAAATATCCATCTCTTAATGGAAGGGATAAGAATGACTGGGATGACAACTATACTGCTACAAATGCCCATTTAATGAGGTCTGGGCAACTAGGCATGTGCAATGATCCTTATTGCACAACATGCCCATTGTATTACCATTCTACAGCTTCACAGCAAAGACATGCAAAAACTTCTAGTATATTTGATTCCAAGGTATGCTTTTGTTCTAATATGAAAACCTTATACCTCCTGGAATTTCTGCCATGTTATTCTGGATTTTTACTGCTGCTACATTTTGCCCTCAATTATATGAACAAGGGGAACCAGTTTCTCTTTGGATTCAGGATTTAGACTTCAGCTCTAAGTGCCTATTTTGTGAAAAATACTGTTACTTGGTTACTTTGGTTGGATATTTTTATCATATATCCACGATTTTCCTCATCACTAGTTTGATTTCATGATGATCTCTGTTATTATTGACCTAGTCAGTATAGCTCATCAACATAGCTGATTGCTCATTTTCTGAGATTGGAACACCCTAGTAATATTTTTGTGGATCTTTCTACTATAATAATGGGGGTACTGAAACATTTAAATGAATTTTATTTCTGCGCTTGCTAGCTTTATTTATAGAAGTGGAGTTTTTTGTGCATTTAAAAACTGGATTAATCGCTCAAATTGTCCTTGTATAATAAAGAAATTCTACAATTTATCCTTATATCTCTAATTGAGTCTATTTAATACTTGAATATACATTAAGTTTCTAATAAATCTTTCTAACAAGATTTTTAGGCCAACTATCAAAATTATTCAAGTAGTTTGCTTATGATTATTTTTTATTTCCAAAATTCCCTTACAAGAAGACTTTCATGTGCAGATCATGTGATTAATTCCAATGGTTTAGTCTGAAAAACTTGCCTAAAAGATAGATTAGAAATTTAATGTATTTTCAAGGATAAAATTGACTCGATTTGATATACCAGGACAAATTGGATAATTACCCTATTATATAAAGATAGAGTGAACCATTAATCCATAAAAATTTCACTATGCTCATCCAATATGACTGGAATTTTTTGATAATCTTGGTACAATATTTTGCTTCTGAAAATGCACAAGTACTTTGTTCTTGAAAGTGACAAGTAGTTGCTCAGTAGGATAAAACATAAAAATCTTGCAAATGACTTCTCATTTCATTGACATGCTATCGCAAACTGGTCGTACTTTGTGAAAAGATGAAATATTTTGAATTCATGACGTGATGAATCTCACAAGTTGAAATACAAGTTGTAATTATGGTGATTGGTCTGGACTCTTGATGCTGTTCTTGTTGGTGATGATAGAGCGGCAGTGGAGGAATGGGATTATGATAATTGTTTTGATGTCTTCATGAAGGAAAAGGTGGTGCTAGTTTTGTCTGCAGTATGTATGTGGTGGTAATAGAGGCTGTACAGATCAAAGGAGTGTTGGTGTTATTCTTTATGGTCAGAAAGTGTTACATGTCATCAGATATTGTGTCTCAGTTTCCTCTTATTTTGAACCATCCAATTGAAAAAAAATGTTATATTGAAGAGTGTCTTTTAGTTTGTATAGTTAGGTATTGGTTGTAGGATTAATATATGTGTATTTATTTGAGGGCAGGGACTTTTATGGGCTCTGGTTGCGTATGCTTTCTGGGTACTGAACCTCATAACTTTTAATGAAACTATTAATGATGATTCACATGGGACATGGTTTGTTGGTGAGGGAGTTGGGGCTTTGAGTTTCGTATTCTCTTTTCCGATATTGGAATTGGAATATTTTATCTTTATGATCATCGTAAATTCTTTTGTTAGTGTTCTTCTGTTGATATAGCCTACTGTTATGGAACCTGTTAAATTCTTAATTTCTTTTGGAATGCTCACTTTCATTGATCGTTTGCAAAACTCTCACTAGCAATCAGTTAAATTCTCCAACAGAAGAACTCATAAAAGCTCAAGGTTGGATCTTGACACTCTGTTTGTTGGTTTTGAGGACTACAACATGATGGTAGGGGAAAATTGGTGTTCAAGTTGAAGGAATTTGGAGGAAGAAGAAGAAAAACTAGTTCAATTTTTGACTTTTCAAAGTCGTAGATTCATTATGTTTTCGAGGACCTAATATGATAATTGGTTAAGAGAATCAGTTCTTTTTAAAAAAAAAAGATTTTGACAGCTTATATGCTTATGGTGAAGATGATGGATTGATGCGTTGACAAAATTTGATCATTGGTTTTCATGTCTAAAGTCCCTAATTTGATTTGTTTTTATTTAGTAAATTTCTTATGCCATTGTTAACTTGGTAAACTAGACAAACCATTTTTTTCTTCAAGTTGGTTTGTAAGGACTTTATGAAGGGGTTGGCTGGCTTCAGACAAGATCAAGAAGCAGTGTTTGACTGTTTTCCTTGTGGGAGAAAGCATTGGTGAAAAACGCTGTGCACACTCTTTACTCTCATTTTTCCATAGTTACATGAGCTCAAGTACAAATATAATCAACAATATCTACCAGACAAAAAAAAAAAAACATTCCAACTGCCTGAGAATTGTGTATCTTTTCTAATTTTACAAATTATGATATTCTCATTTGTAATGGGCTTATATTCTCATTTGTAACATTACAGTCTGTTGAACCATTACTTGATCGTTGCTTTATTTATAATTATTGCTGCCATATCTTTGTTATTACAAATTATGATAATTTTATGGGCCTCCTTCAATGTGTTCATTCAACTTTTTGTGCTTCTTGCAGTTTCATAGTGTTCTCTATGGAGATGCTAAAGGCTGGGCAAGGAGATTCAATAATGCTATAAACTCATATATTCCTGGAGTTATGAATCCTCATACTAAAGTTGTTCAGGAATGGAACAAATTTTTTGTCCTTTCTTGCTTGGGGGCAATTTTTGTTGACCCCTTGTTTTTCATCTTGCTGTCGGTGAAACAGGTGTTGTTGATTTGTTTATATTTCCAGAATTTATAATTAGAGTTGCATTAAAATTGTGAAGTTCATAGATTGTGCATTTACATATAGCTCAGTAATCATGCTTTTAGTAACTTTTATGCAGGTTTGTGCAATGTATTATGCAGAGATTTTTTTTTTTATTTCTTTTTTCCTGCAAGGATATGAGATTTTTCTTCACATCCTATTGAGTTTTGCATTCAGATTCCAGAGTTCGCCCTGAACAGTATGTGTGGAATCTGGATATTCTATTGCTGAGAGGTTCCATGATAAGGTCTTTTTGCTGTTTGTGATTTCATGTGGATTATATAGAACTCCCAGATTTCACACATACTGTTCAGGGCGAACTCTCATAATAATGCTCAAAGCTGCTGTTATTGTTTAGACACTTTATCTGTTTTGAGGTTCAATGCTTTGTTATTTAGGCACTTTATATAATATTCTCCTCGGTTCATTACTTCATGCTGTATTGTTTTTGGTTTTACATGATTTTCTTTTCTGGGTGCAGGAAGAAAAGTGCATAGTTATTAATTGGGGAATGACTAAAGCAGTTGTGTTTTTAAGGTGCTTGACTGATGCCATCTTCTTACTGAACATACTTCTTCAGGTACTAAGCTGGGTTTTATTAGGAGAAAAAAACTCCTAATAAAAATGATGAGCTTGTATTTGTGTTCTTCTAATTAGTTCAGTATGATTGTCAAATTCCAGTGCCTTTGTCTTGAGCTATTGTAAAACCCAGCTTTGACCATGTACAGAAACTGTTTTAACTAGCTAATTAATCCATTAATATTCTCTTCATTTATTTTCTGCAGTTTAGGTTAGCTTATGTAGCTCCTGAATCTAGAGTGGTTGGTGCTGGAGAGTTAGTTGACCATCCAAAGAAAATTGCCAGGCACTATCTCCGAGGATTTTTTTTTATTGACTTATTTGTGGTATTACCACTTCCACAGGTATGTAATTCATTCTTTGTCTAGCATATCCTTCTTCTGGGATTGGTGTCGAGTCTGTTGTGAGAGGTGCTTAAAAGTAAAGGCTGTTAAGGCATTGTAACTATCCACCTTCAGAAATTTGCTTAAAAATCAACATGTTGCATCTATATTCTTGTGTTTGAATAGTTAGTTATCTAATTATCAGTGTTCTGAACCTAGCTGAGGATGTGAAAATTAATTACATGTCATTATGTAATTTCAATCCTGGCGAGCACAAGGATGCCTTTGGGCCTTATACCCAAGTTAGTTCAAGCAAGTCTGAATCTGATTGCATCATATGTGGAGGATAAATAATGTCCACAATTGGAAATCAAGTCTTGCAAGAACCTGAAAATGGTAGGGGTAGATAATGAATCAACAAAAGTGAAGTGTCCAGTGCTGCAGCCTCTAATATGTAATGAGCAATGCCATGACAGTGATTTTCCGTACACTCTCCATATCTCATTGTCAGTCATATATATGCATCTCAGGTTCCATAAATGGAGATATGTGCGTCTTTCTTGCCAAGATTGAGATTTGAAGAGCATGTGGACAATCACTTTCAAAGTGACCATCCATAGTGTTACTCAGTGTGCATTTACATCTCTGATAAAAAAAAAAAAAGCATGAACAAATATCTATCTCTCTTCAAAAAGTTAAATCAGGATAAATAAATTAATGAATTTAAAATGAACAGAAGGCAATATGATAGTGAGGAATGGTGCAAGATGGATCAATATAGCCCAACTAGTTTGGGTTGAGGCTTTGTTTTCGTCGTCGTTGTCATCATTGTATGTGAATAGAAAGAAATTACTTTGAAAATGGTTCGCATTATTGATAAACTTCTAGTGTTTTGAGTAGAACTGGACAAACTTTCATGTGATTATTTAAGGAAAGCATTCGTAGTTAACTGGCAATTAACAAGAAAAAGGTTAGAAGATTTATGTGAAGAGAGCTTCTACACTTGACGTAACCCTTCTGCCTTTGTAGCAGTACACCGTACAGAGGCCAAAAGTTATCCTATCTCGCCTCAGTTGCTTTAAATTGAAAGGAAAAGATCCTTAAAGTCCTCCCCATTCCATTTACCAAACAACAACAAATATAGGATACCTCCAAAGAAACATACAATCCTTGTTCAGTGAGCCTTTGCTTTACAATTACAGTTGACTAGAGTGACTAGCTGGAGATGGATGGAAGTTTTAATTATTCTGAATTTCTTGTCACATGCTGAAAATGAAATAACTTGTGATTGCTTGGAATATAAACTGTATTCTTCTAGTATTTGGATAATTGTGTCCAATATAATTTGTAATCTTTCTATTATTTGATTATTTGTGTCTAACATAAATATTAAACCTGCATCTGATACCATATTCTTGGTAATCATGTGCAGATCACTTTGTTTTTACTACTCCTACCAAAAGGATTGGATTCCTTTGGAGCAAACTATGCCAAGAATATTTTACAGGCAGTGATTCTTGTCCAGTACATTCCAAGGTTGTTTAGGTTTATTCCTCTTCTCATTGGTCCAAATGGCTTCATATTTGAGACGGCTTTGGCAAACTTCTTTATAAATCTTTTCACCTTTTTGTTGTCTGGCCATATCATTGGATTGTGTTGGTATCTCTTTGGCTTGCAGGTGAGTAGAAGTCATTATGTGCTTAAATATGCTGGCAGAGCTTTATTTTTTTTTTTACATTTTTCTTGCCATTTGAATATCCAAAAGCTTTTATAAACTTTGTTACCATTCCAGATTTCATTATTAGAGATACATAGAGTGGATGAACTGTTAATGATACTTTTTTTCATTAGTTTCACCCTCTCCTATCAAAGAAGTGAAGTCATAATGCAATCTCAAGTTTGTAACCTCTGAAGCAATGAAATAATTCATCATTCTGTTTTTTATTTGAATTATAATATAATGAAATCATAATTGTTTTCAAATAAAGTATATTAAACTAGTTTCAAAATCAAGACCTGAGCATCATTCCTTCCAAGTTTCTCATGCTGCTGTCATTGCTCAGATTTCAAGTCTATTTTTTATAATGATTGTAAGACTTGTTTCATATATTTTCTAGCATGTATCTTTACTCATCTGCATATATCCTTCCCATATATCAGCGTGTTTCGATGTGCAATTATTTAATGACTGAATTTCTTAAAATTCCTACATGGAAGGTTTAGCTATTGAGCAGTATTTGTGCTCTCAAAGTCAATAAAACAAACTCCTAGTTATTTTTTGGTTTACTTGTATGACACTTATTTTATCTTCGTATGTTGTCCTGACATGGTTTGTTTGCTGTCTTCTTGTATTATCCTGGCATGGTTAGTTTGCTTTCTTTGGCATATTGCTTGCTTTCTCTTTTTGTTAATTAAGAGAATTCTACAACTACTTTCATATTACAATGCATCAGTGATGGTACTCAAACGATTCTCCTACTCTTTTAACAGAGGTTAATTCATTGTCTTCATCATGCCTGCCGTAATTCTAGTTATAAAAATGACTGCATGAAGTGGATAGATAGTGGTGGACACGAGAAACATGGGTCTGATACAAGCTGGGATAGCTGGAAAGAAAATGCCAATGCCAGTGCTTGTTTTACGTTGGATGGTTTTTCTTATGGAATCTATGCCCATGCAGTCAATCTCACTGGGGAGAATACCATCATCAGATACACATATTCATTAGTTTGGGGAATCCAGGTATGGAATCAATGACATCTTTTGTACACCATTCTTTCATTTTCTTCTATCTATTATTAGTTAACTGGAAATTTTCTCTAAAGTAAGGCGTGCGAACTTGCCACTTGAAGTTGTGTTTACCAAGATGGTATTGCTACTAAGAATATTGTCTTTAATCATCATGCTTTTATTCTTAGGTAATAACTTAGTCATTGTCCAATTTTTGTTTGATGGGTAATTGATCACTTTGGTGCACTTATTATCAAACCTAATCTAACTGTGGCTTTTAATGTTGTACAGAATATCTGTATCACTGCAGAAAACATTCCTTTGATTTTATCTAGTTAATATTTACCATTGGATCAAAGTTTTAATGGTTGACTTGCTAAATGTTCATCTGGTTGTTCAATTTTACTGAATTTGGGGCTGTTTAGTATTCCTCTCTCAATTCAATTCAACAATCATCCATTCACTGTCATCTTTAAATCATTAAAAAAATGAAGTTCATGGCTGCAACAACAAAATCTTGTTGGCAAGATTGGTGAATGTGCTCTTGTATCATGGCTTGTGTTCCTAGCAAAACTCACACCTCCTACAAATCATGGAAAGCCCATTACCCAATTTTTTTTTTAAATGTTATTGAACCCAAGAGAATCCACAACCTAGGTCACGGGTTTGATGAGTTAACCCGGGTTGACCGGAATCGATACAATATGTCATCATTTCAATGTTGAAAAAAAAAAAAATTAGCTTCAATTTTTTTTTTTTTAAAGTGAAACCTCTTTTACTAGTTGTTCAGGTTGCCTTTAAACTTGTGTGTGTGGTCTTTATTTTTATGTTATTTTTTTTGTCCTTTGATTTTTTATTTTTGTCTTTAAATCTGTCAAGTCGATTGGGTTGCAACTCCCACATGATTTAATTAGAAGCTTAGACCTAGTATGGACTCGAGTCAGGAGTTTGCAAGTTTGACTTGTTGGATTGGGTTTAATGACAATGTCAAAAAATTCATCGTAGCTTGGATATTCTTTTTTAGTTCAACCCACAACATAGAAGTAAACTAGTACTCTATATTTCTTGTTAATATAATCCTATATTTTATTATTATTTTGTGAAGCAAATTAGCACTCTTGCTGGAAACCAAACACCGAGTTATAACTCCGAGGAAATCCTCTTTACCATGGCGATAATTGGAATCGGCCTTTTGCTCTTTGCTTTTCTCATAGGAAATATGCAGAACTTTCTTCAGGCTCTCGGTAGGAGGTATGATTTATTGGTGAAATCTTTATTCTTGTGAATCCATTTCAATAGAGTTCTTATTTGCAAGCATGGATGGTCTGGGTCAGAATGAGCATGTTAAATGGTGCTTTTAGCGAGGAAGAAATTTATAGCTTATGGGTTAAAGATTATCTTGGGTTAAGATTTAAAGATATCTTCTCATTACTCTCTTCTTCAAACTCATTCATGGGTTTTAGATGCATCTTATATAATGATGGTCATCATGACTTTTTTTTTGCCCTTCAAAAAAGAGAGAAAATAACCTGAGATGACGCGATTTACCTATGCCAAAATAACTTCACCATGCTTGAACTCTTACTCTCAGTAAAGAAAGAATCTGACGCAAAGTCCACTATATTAACAAGAGACTTTGAAAAATATAATCTATTAGCAAAAACAAAATTCTATTTAGGTAATCTTGAGAATGCATGGTATGGTCACCTCGTATCATAAGTCAATTACATACACTGCTTCTGAGTTGTTTTTATGGTCACCTCATTAGCTATTATAATAGTTACCATAAGTCAAGTTGTAGGATGGAGCAAAAATGGATAGACTTGTTGCACACCTGGACACATTTATAGCACGTATTGTTGTTCATGCCTAATGTCAATTCTGATATGTTGATAATCGCTATAGTTTCAGTGAAAAATATAGTCGTAAGTACTTGTAATCCTCCATGTTTTTTCAATATCGTATTCTAGTAGGCTACTCTTTGATATCACATCACATCAAGTTCAGTTGTTGAATCGGTTAAAGAATAGGCTTACACCAATTGGGTACTCAACACAGTTATTCTTCATGAATGTGAGTTTAATATTTTAATTAAAATCTCCGAAGATGGAAGTGATATGTGAGAAATGAATCAAAAGGCTTTTATGAATGCACCTTGAGAAGAAAATGTTGTAAACCTGCATGTAACTTTTGATATGGTGCCATTATGATGCAATTCATGTTAACCATTTAGTTTTTGATTCCTAATTTGTTATTTGCAAGTAGACTAGAATGTCATTTGTTTGACTAATCATTACTTGACAACTATTTATCGTTCTCCCTTCTAGGAGGGCAGAAATGTCACTAAGGCGACGTGATGTTGATATGTGGATGAGACATCGACGCTTGCCGGTAGAACTAAGAAGGTGTGCTATTAATTTTAACTTCTCATCTCTCTCTATATATATGTCTTTTATATATATATATATATATATATATATATATATATATATCTTTTTATCTTTTTTTGTAATCCTCTCTCTGTCACTCCATCACACAAACACACTTCTATCATATATTATTGACTTGAAGGATTAGTGTTGAAATTTAATGTAATTCAATACAATTTCAAAGCTATACTGCAAGTGAGTTAGTAGCTCAACTAGCAATAGTCAAGTGGTAAGGAGTTAACTAGAAGAAGATGACATCCTTGGTCCGAATACTATCACTTTCATTTTCTAACCCACATATAAGTATGCAATTGACTAGGGACCTTGAGTTGATGAGCTATTTTTCGTGGTTTGACTCTTAGATTTGGTCATCCACTTGTGGGTTGCAAGGTTGTATTGTTCAAAGTGCACAATGAGTGAAACTTGTTAGCAATATCATCAATTATCAGAAAGTACAAATATTAAACTATTGAAAAGATATTGGTAAATCCTTGTCTAGTCCATTCAAGACCTTAATCCATTCACTTTGAAAAAAAGATCATATAATTTTTTTTTGTTAGACTAGAGATCCTTTTTTTTATGTGAAAAAAATTCATGTGTTATATTTTCTGAAGGCTTCTTTTCTCATCAAAAGAAGATGCGTTGTATAACTGATGGAAATTATACAACCTTTCAGGAAAAATAACTAATGTGGGGAATAGAATTTATTTATACAAAAAAAAGCTAAAGCTAAAGGGATTTTCACTGTGCACATATACACATTTCACTATTCATTACAATATTATAATTTTCTTTTTTAAAGCACAATAAAATGACTACATTGCCCTTGAAGACAATTTTTGAAGCTAGCATATAA
>Ga0325404_1003660_pt1 | contig 16380 bp, 10 predicted proteins | sample PopdelMetagenome_18_FD_205664 | JGI IMG/M metagenome (GOLD analysis project Ga0325404, IMG submission 205664) | Populus deltoides microbial communities from Bellville, Georgia, United States - Xylem-Control-R1 | ecosystem: Host-associated > Plants > Phyllosphere > Stem > Wood/Secondary xylem... | reverse complement strand
TGTTTTCATTTGAGCCTAGCGGCGGCTTCAACTTCAAGAACTATGCCATAGACACGCGTTTATGGACTTCGGAGGTTGCTTGGCATTGTTCTATATGTTTGTTGGACACTTGTTGAAATCTGCTTGTAAATTGCTGACCTGGAAATTATTTGTCTCTATGCAGGTTACTTTTCTTTTATTATTATACTATATAGTAAAAATCACTAAACTATAAGAAAGGTATTGTAGTAAAATTTGAGAGGAATATATATATATATTAAGAATTTATGATTGTGAGAAAATTGTATACATTCCATCATAAACACATGCCATTTATATATATACTAAATAAAAATATCAATTACCAAATATATTTAAAATATTTACATATATTAAATTGAATTAATAATAAATATTAGCCTATTGATTATATTAATGTTTAATCATTTAAATTTCATGTATCATTATTAAAATTTAAATGACTAAGTCAATAAAATTTATTAATTATTAAAAATAACTATCATTAATTATAATTTTAAATTAATATATTAACAGACTTAGTGCTCTAATTTGGAATTTATTTAGGGCGTGTCTGAGATTGTAGTAGTGAATGGGTTTAAAGTGTTTTGTATTTAGAAATATATTAAAATATATATATTTTTTATTTTTTAATATTAGCATAATAAAACAATTTAAAAACATAAAAAAATTAATTTTAAACAAAATTTCTTTTAATTTTTTTAAAAAACTACAATTTTCATGGTATTTCCAAACATAGCTTTATGAAGTTGCGACACACCAAGTTAAAGTTTAAATTGTTTTTTATTTAAAAATATATTAAAATAATTTTGTTTATTTTTTAATATTAACATAACAAAACAATTTAAAAACATAAAAAATTTTAATTTTAAACAAAAACTTTTTAAAAAATTTTAAAAATTATAATTTTCATCATATTTCCAAACATAACTTTACAAGTTGCGACACTCCAAGAACTGCCTAATCCATCGTCAATGTGGAGAAGCCCAGCAAACCCATTTTGTTGTGACTTACTTTTCGCTCCTGTTGCCGACGATGTTGTTGTCGTTGGTGGCTGTCATTGATACTTGTAGCTGTGGTTTCTGTCACGATGGTCGTCGTTGCTGCTGCTGCTTCAACCATGCTCCTCCAAGATCTTTCATGCAACCAACCAAATCTACCATCGCGCATACCTCTAACAATCCCAAGCGCCACCGCGGTTTGCCACCAGAATCTACAGCTACACACATAAGAAAGATCGAAGAGGTAAAGGAGATGATATTACATGACGATGAACTCACATCAGCTACTGTCATCGTTAATTATTGCTGTTGTCGTCGTCTTTTATGTGTCATGGGCAACGATGTATATATGGGGGTGTGACTGCTGGTGCCGATGTGGTGACTCGAGACAGCGCGGAGACCGCTGTTGATGGCTGACGATGGCCGATGTTGAGATGGGATTGAGTATGCCTTTGCAAAATAATAAGAAAGGGCACGAGAAACGGTGGTGAGAAACAATCTTGATTAATGTTATTAATTATGGCTTTCATTTGCAATGTTCCACAAAATGCCAAAGAGAGGGTTGTTACTAACATACAATAACATATTTTTGTTTGCATTAAAAATATAAATATAATTCTTTAAAAGTGAATATGCAAAATATTCACATGCTCAAAATACATGATATTTTTAATAATTATCTCAATAAAATAAAATAAATATAGATTGACCCATTAAACAAAAATTGATATAATTTAATATAATTTGTTATATATATCAAAATTTAATACTCTAATGACACATAATACATTTATGATCTATAAATGTTAAGAATATTGAAGAAATATATGGGTTTTTATATATGCATGCGAGGGTTTCTAATGATAAACATTATTTTTAATTCAAAAACTTAGATTATTAACTTATGAGTATATTTTATAAAATATAAGCATCTCATTTTTTCTCAATTACTTGAAATATGATATATTTACTACTCACATGTGTAATTAATAATAAAATAATTAAAAATATCTATATATTATAATCACCTAACAAATATCAATCTTAATTATGTTCAATACTTGTTGTATTAAACGCAAAATTCAAATAAAAAGATGAAGGTTAAAATTATAGTGTTTGAAAAAATATTTTCTTTTTGATAATTAAGAAAACAAAAGGTATTACGCATGCATTGAATAAATTGTATATATGCCTCCAAGAAGATATGGAGGCAGCATGCTAGAAGTGTTTTGTAATATTCTATTACCCTTGTAAACATATACTCCATAGATGGTTAGGTGGAAACTCGAGTTCGGATTTCTCTTCTGTTTTTTTCAAAGACACCCGGGCCTTTTTTGTAAAAAAAAATCAAGTGTCAACTTGCAATTCATGGCATTCTTGAAAGTTCAACCCTTTTATTCCTTTAGAAAAAGAAATAAAAGAGTTGGTTCATTCTTCCATGGATGACAAATCAAGAAGGGCACTTAAAATATGATCATCGTCAAATTAGGTAGCCCATCACAGAGCACATCTAAAAATCGGGTGCATGAGAAAGGTTGCAAAATCAAAGGCAACGGTCACATTTAGACCACCTCCACCTACCAATGCCAATTGCCAAGTACCAACCAAAATAAAATAATATTTTGGTGGCCAAATTTGACACGCTTATAAATCCGGACAAACGAAGAGATCATCACCAATTGTTATTGTTTCCTTCTAACGAGTCCCTTTCTTCCTGACTGATCTGTGCACTGTAAGCAATTACAACTCTTATGTACCTTTCACTGTATTTCTTCTTTTTTTAGCATTAATTATTATTTTTGTTGTTACAACAACTAATCTCTCCTGCCTCTTCAATTTCCAGATCTTTGATTTTCGTGGGTTTTCCCTTTGTTTCTCCAGAATCCATTTCCAAGGTGTGTGCTTTTTATTTTTTGTTTTATAAAGATGGGAATTTTTTTAGTGGGTTTTTGTCTTCTATTTGTTTGCTTTAGAGATCTTAGTGAGAAAAGACAAATCATTAGGGTTTCTATAGCTGTCAAGATTTAGTTCATAACAACTCATATTAGGCTCCAGTTTTTGTATTTTTTTTATAATGTTTCTGGGGTTTATTAAGGAATTGGTGATCTGGGATTTGTACGTCTCTGTATGATCTTGCAAGTGAATCTGGTTTTGTTGTGATCGTAGTGCAGTTTGAAAAGTCTAACTTTTCATGGTTTCTTTGGTGACGAGCTTATCAGATTCTTGTCGAACTGCTTAGCATTTGTGTAAAGTTGATTGCTTTCATAGTAATCTGATTGGTTAATTGTTTTATTGGTAATCATGACCTTCTGAGTATCAGCTTGAATTTAAGTTTCATGTGAAGATCTTCTTGTTATTAAGTTGTGATCTCTAACTTTAGGTCTTCCAATATGCCCCAAAATTGAAACAATATTCAAAGGAATGTGAAAGGAATATATTTGCTAGCCTTTGTTTAAGAATCTAATCTGTTAAATTGTTTTTTCAGTAACCTTCTTGATTTGTTTTTAGTTTTTCATAAATTATCTCATTAGTGATCATTTTGGACAGGGTAACTATGGCTGCACCTCCCAAGCCAACAAGAATAGGCCTTGCTGGTCTGGCTGTCATGGGCCAGAATCTGGCCCTTAATATCGCAGAGAAAGGTTTCCCCATATCTGTTTATAATCGGACTACCTCCAAAGTTGATGAGACTGTTGAGAGGGCTAAAAAAGAGGGAGATCTTCCCTTATATGGCTTCCATGATCCTGAATCTTTTGTGAAGTCAATCCAAAAGCCTCGAGTGATAATTATGCTTGTTAAGGCAGGGTCACCTGTTGACCAAACCATAAAGACTCTTTCTGCCTACTTGGAGAAGGGTGATTGTATCATTGATGGTGGAAATGAGTGGTATGAGAACACTGAGAGGAGGGAAAAGGCTATGGCTGAACTGGGCTTGCTCTACCTTGGAATGGGAGTTTCAGGTGGTGAAGAGGGTGCACGTAATGGGCCTTCTATGATGCCTGGAGGTTCCTTTGAGGCTTTCAAGTACATTGAAGACATTCTCCTGAAAGTAGCAGCTCAAGTTCCTGATAGTGGCCCCTGTGTGACTTACATTGGCAAAGGTGGTTCTGGTAATTTTGTCAAGATGGTTCATAATGGAATTGAATATGGTGATATGCAGTTGATTGCCGAAGCATATGATGTACTAAAATCAGTTGGAAAGTTGTCGAATGATGAACTCCGTAGTGTTTTTTCAGAATGGAACAAGGGTGAGCTTCTGAGCTTCTTGGTTGAAATCACTGCAGATATATTTGGAATTAAAGATGATAAGGGTGAAGGATATTTGGTTGACAAGGTTTTGGACAAAACTGGCATGAAGGGTACCGGTAAGTGGACCGTGCAGCAAGCTGCTGATCTATCAGTTGCAGCTCCTACAATTGCCTCGTCTTTGGATGCAAGGTTCCTAAGTGGTTTAAAGGAGGAACGAGTTGAAGCTGCTAAAGTCTTCAAAGCAGGTGGCTTTGGGGATATTTTGACTGATCAAGTGGTGGATAAGAAGCAGTTGATCGATGATGTCAGGCAAGCTCTTTATGCATCCAAGATTTGTAGCTATGCACAGGGGATGAATTTGATCCGCGCTAAGAGTATGGAGAAGGGATGGGACTTGGAATTGGGAGAACTGGCTAGGATTTGGAAGGGTGGTTGTATTATTCGAGCAGTATTTCTGGACAGAATCAAGAAGGCATATGATAGGAATCCTGATCTTGCCAACCTTCTAGTGGATCCAGAGTTTGCAAAGGAAATCATTGAGCGCCAGTCAGCCTGGCGCAGGGTTGTATGTCTTGCAATCAACTCAGGTATTAGCACTCCTGGTATGTCATCCAGTCTGGCTTATTTTGACACTTTCCGAAGGGAAAGGTTGCCAGCTAATTTGGTCCAAGCTCAAAGAGACTATTTTGGTGCTCATACATATGAAAGGGTTGATGTGGAAGGGTCTTTCCATACTGAATGGTTCAAGATTGCAAGGCAGTCGAAGAATTAAACCTTTTCCTGGTGCTATCAAGCTTAATTAAGACTTTCAATAAGACAATAACTTCTGCTCTGGACTCTATTCTGGGTAGAACTTACATCACCCCTATTTCTTGAAATTTATCTCAATCAGGTTCATCAAATCCAATTGAGTATTTAGACTTTGTCTTACTTTTATATATTGTGGTTTTTCTTGGCAGTTCTGCTGCTTTTGTATTTTATTTTCACCGGACTCCTCATCCAGGATTGTAGCCCCATTTCTTTTTAAAGAGATATTTAATGGTGCTTTTGAGTAGTAGTATGAAATCAGATGTTTGAACAATAAATTTTCCCTTTTGGTGTTATTTTCTTTATTTGCTCTTCACCAGCAATATATTTACTTTACAATATTGCTGTCCACTCGATGTTGGTTTATACTTTTCAACTTTACATTTGAATTTGTTGTGCCTAATTTTTACATGAGGTCCTCGATTTGGTTGCCTTCTATAAGACCAAAGGAGAGCCAACCACCAGATGATGGGGGATCGTGTAAATCTTCTACCTTATTTAATAGCAGGGATGTCTTTTGTAGTCAGGTTCTGAAATTCTAAACTGACATCCAGTTTAAACATATTCATTCACCTTAATACTAAGATTATTTGGATAATTGAGTCATCGAATACGTGATGAATTTTGAAATTATTCAAATAAAAGACATAAATTAACCCGTGAGTATAGTAGTTGATCAAAAAAGGCATTTTGAGGGGATGAAACTCAGGGTTTGGCTGTTTTTTTATTGACTATATATGCAAGGAAAATGTATAAATTCTCAATGCTGCAACTATCACTTGAATTCTGTTATCATTTATCTAATTAAACCCATGCTAACCTTTTACCAAGTAAGAATCTTATCTTGAAACATCTCTTGCATCTGGTTTTTTTCAGAAACAGAAAAGTGATGCTAATGATCTAGAAGTAATAGTACAATGGTCGGTTGATGCTTCTATAATTATAATGAAGAAGGTTGTGTGTGCCCCAGTTATATGTTTATTTGCATTATTACTACAATTATTAACTAGATAATTTTCCCCAATACAGAAGATTCTTTGGCATGCTACAATTCAATAATTGAATTCAAGGGATGATTGCCCTTTTCATTTAGTCATATAGTCCAAGCTTGAGGGAAGGAAGGACACATATTCACTTCATTGACTTTTATTTTCTACAGATGCATTCTGTTGACGTGCTGTTGAGCATCAGTCTATTTTGATGAAAATGCTGATTAAATGCCATAAACTATAGGACAAAACTTTATGTAAATGTGATTTTAACCCTTCCATTGATGCTGCGGCAGTGCCTAATATGAGTGTATTATTGCTGATGAGGAGTAGTGAACTTGATTACGTCTCTATCTTTTAATTAGTGGTGCTGGCCGCTCTTCAGTGTTTTCATATTTTTTTTCGTTTTGTTCTTGTCTGTCTTCATAAAATATGCTAATTTTATATATTTTGCTCTTTGTTTTCATTTGAAGAGTAGAGGCTTCCTGAATACATGTTTTATTTTTAAACCAATGATACCAGATTTTATAGTGTTTTTTTTGTAATATTGTTTTGCTTTTGATGTACAGCCCATGCTCTGCAGTTTCCTAGCTGTTGCACTTGTACCCCCCTTGCTTGCAGATTGGTGCCATTATCCTGTCACTATAATGTGCTTGTTTCTCCCCATGGTTGGCGTTTGTCTTTCTAGGTTGATCACTATTCTTTCCAGCACAACATACTCTGTTGATTCATAGCATGCGCACACAAAGACATAATGGACACAATATACAATGCACTATATCTTTAAGTTTCTGCTGCAAAAGTAATGTTTTCTTGTAAATTAATCTGGAATCATTTTATTCTTGAACCTCAATCAACCACATCAATATTCAACACTTTTCATTTTGTTTCTGTGCTGACCTTCTCCTCGCTTTCCTCCTGCCCAGGGGAAAAAAGACAAAGGATCTTAGTTTTTTCCAGAAGAGCACAAGCTGTTGGCTAGTACTTAATTCATTTCCAAGCGCGCATATGCTCATATGTAAAAACTGCGTTTCATTTTTATACATCAGAATGTGCTCAACCCCTTACCCCTCAGATACAGTACACTGCATATGCTCATTAATCTCAAAAGTCGCTGCGGTATCAAGAAGTTAATTTGATACAAAATGGAAAGACTTTTCAATGCAATGATCAACATGTGCTTTTGCAGTCAATACTGTCAGTAAATCATATTTATAAACGTTGTTCTCTGCGCTGATAAGAATGATTAAATGAGAAATGGTTCCTATATTTTGTTTCTCTTGACTGTGCAGCCTCACAATTTATTTCATGAATACAGTGAATCTGGAACATAAAAGTTTTGGATAGAAAATATCTGGAGTATGTTTCCTCACTTTAAGAACATTTATGAGAAAAATTACATGTTCTCATCTGTCTGTGACGTCGAGTTGTAAGAATCTTGCTCTCTGCTAATAGGACCACTAGTGTTTTCTGTGAGCATCAAGTTTCCGGCTCTTTTTAGCACTGTTTTTATCACACTTCTTGTCCTTTTTCCCTGTTTTTTTGGCTGAGGAAGATTGGAGGTCGAAATGACCACCCTTGTTGTGCTTAAAATGTGTTCCACGACCGTTCTCATGGATGTTTTGATGATGGGGCCCGGAGGAAGCGTCAGAAGCCATTGAGTCATCACTGACTTCATCAGCAGCAGCAGCGTAGTGATAATTGTTACTCACATTATGAGCCTTGTAGTTATTACCTTCATAACTGCCCTCGTCATCCTCATCTTCTTGCACGGGAGAGGCAAGGTACGTTGTCCACCCAGATTCGCTGCTGCTGCATCCTTCTGCGCCTAAAATTTGTTTGTATGAATCCATTTCTGATGCTGAGGGCAGAGATGAAGGGAGTCTCGTTGAGCTTCTCTGAGAGAATTGCTTTTTGCTGTCTTTATATCTTGGAAGGCTAAAGAAGCGAGGGAGAGACAGAGTTGTGAAACAAAATTACACTCTGAAGACTGCATAAAATCCCTATTTATGGTGAGCTAGAATGAGCTTTGACATCACATATTCATTCTCTCTATATTTTTATATATTTCTAAAAGCTATCCCTTTTTAACAACCAAAATACAGGTTATCATAGCTAACTCAATGTGGGAAGCTATAAAATAAGGGAGCCCGAAACAAATTGAGGTTCTCTCTTGGTTTACATGTAATCACAGAAAACAAATAATAAAATCTTTTTTATTTTGTCAGCATCTTGAAAGCTATCGCTTGAGATAAAGAACATATAGGTACAGAGCCCTTTCGGTAGGGGGTCTGGGTCCGTCTCTAGCCGCATTCTAGCCGCATGGAGTAGCCAGAAGAGAAGACAGCAGTCAAGCTGACTCTAGATCTATAAATTTGCATTTCACCTAAATGAGAAACCAGCTTTTAGTGAAGAACTGGTGAGGTCATTTCATATCTCTTTTAATCAATTCTGTCTTCTTTTCTCTTCTTTTTTTGAAGATTTTTAAACAGTTCTGTCTTGTAACCATAATGCAGAAAAACCCATTCCTCAGTTCTGGAAGAATACGAGACCCTTATCCTTAAGTATGTTAAAGCATAGCCTCCCTACTTTTTATTTTCCTTTCAAGCCTTCAATTCTCTTTCTTGTCAGAAAGAAAGGTCAGCTCTTGTGGGCAAAATCTGCATAGAGGTACCTAACAGGTTATTGATATTCTACATTAAAAATATGGGGACTCCCTAAGATCTCCTTGCTTTTGTTCGGTCATTTCTTGTTTGCTGCTTTTAAAGCTGGTTAGTGACTTCTAGCCACTTGGATAAGAATGAAGCAGAGCTCCTTCTTGGTCTCACTGGATCATAGTTAAAAAGTGAAGTTAACGTCATCTGAAACAATCCTACTTTCAGAATATTTACGTTACACTTTTCAGTTTTGTTTATATGAAAGAAAGCTGATAGGAAATGAATGATAGTGGCTTTGTTACGTCAGGATTACTGTGTTATTACTCTCTGTTTACATCAGAGACTCGACAAAAACTTGCAGAAAATCTGGAGTGAAAGATGACGCTTGTGGTAGCTGTCATGTTCCTGGTAGTTTTGATATATAAAATTAGATCCGAAAATACCTTATTAAAATCAAAACACCGATTGATATTTCTCACTATAGACTAACCATGGATATATATATATTTTAACATGGGTGTCCGGACTGGCTTGCGTGCATCTCGACTAATACCACGAGCCTTGAAGTTAACAATCATGTAGGGGCATTTTTAACAGGAGAGCTAAATGAAAAGTTAAATGTAAAAAAGTGTACTTTTAGCTTTTGTTTTTGCATTTCTTCATTCCAACACTACAGGCAAACGAATATCTATTTTAGCTATTTGTCCTGTGAAGAGTCATTTCTACATTTCACTCTAGAAATAACAAAAGCAAATGACTGTTTGCCAACGGCTATTTTTATAGCCGTTGGCTAACAGTTTATTTTTTTTTAAAAGCAGTAGGAGGAAAGAACTTGTAAATTTAATAAATTTTGTATTGTGTCTCACCCTTCTTTCAAATTTAAAAAAACAAGAATTAATTATTTTCCAGTTAATTAATAACACCGGTTGTGTTAATTAACTGAAATTAAAAGGTATGCTTGTTTAAAAGCTTTTTTTATTCTCTTTTATATCTCTTGATATTTTAGATCTTTTGTTTTGTTGTTAATTTGATATTTGTGATGATTCTTATGAATATAATAAAGATTGAAGAGAAGAAATGATGAAAAAAAATGTTAAGGTATATGAGAATATTTATAGATGAATTATTTTTTTAAATTTTGAAATCTTAGAATTTTGGCAGTTAATTTTTTTCCATTTGAAATTTTAAAATTTAAAATGTTGGTGGTTTTTTTCAAAGTTTGAATTTGAATTTATTTTTAAAAAATTAAATTTTTAATAGTAACATATAAAACTGAAAATTAAAAATATACATATAAATAAATTTTAAATTATATCTTTTAACTTTCATATTACTTCATTAAATTTATATTACTTTTATAAATTACTCATATTAATTATATAATTAATAACATCAGAATTATATTATATATAAAATATCTAAATTAGTTATATAATTATATTAATAACATCATGATTTAACATGAAATATATTAAAATATAATTGGCTTTTCTAAATAGCTTTTTACCATTGAAATGCACATAATCAAAAAAGCTATATTTACACTATTCAAAAAGCCATTTTATCCATTTGGCTCTTTAATACAGCATTTCCCATTGGAGATGCTCTAAGTCTTTAGTGACCATCATATTAGCAACCACAGGGCTCGAACCTGAAATCATAGAGGGAGCAAACTGCTTAATCTAAAACTCTTACCACTAGACCACCTATAGAAACACTCGCTACACAGAAAAACAAAAAATTATTTAAGTCAAATTTAGATTTTTGTTGTTTGTTTTTATACATGCTTTTAAAAAAATTAAAATTTTTTAATGTTTTAATATAATGATGTTAAAAATAAATTTAAAAAATATTATTTTAAAATATTTTAAAATAAAAAAATATTTTAACAGGAAAAGGCCTAAGCGTGGTATAATTGGTCCAAGGCCCACTCCAACTTGATAGTTGATAGTGCGGCCCGGGCTAAATAAAAGTGTAGGAACAAAATCATCTAAACGACCCGTCTTTGATTTCCCAGTTGTGTAAAATGTAAATGGTTTGTCTTTTATTTTCAGTAAAGCAAATGACTTGTAGTCTTCTGCTTATGAAAGTTTGTCATTTTGTTTTAGAGTTTAAGAAGTGTTTTTAAAGGTTTTAGTTTTTTTTTTCAAACTATTTTTTTATAATTTTAAATCGTTTTGATATATTAATGTTAAAAATAAATTTTAAAATATTATTTAAATGAATTTTCAAGCTAAAAACACTTTAAAAAACAATCACTATCATAATCTCAAATACTATGTTAATCAGCCTGGATCAAATTCAACCCGTTATCAATCAGTTTCCTTCTGCGTGTCAAGATTTTTCTTACAAAATTGTTATTTTTAGAGTATTTTACTGTTTTTTTTAATTGTATAATCATGTCCAAACAAAAATTAGAAAATAATATTTCCCATTCATCACATGCCTTTGAAAATGATAATTGTTCCATGACTTATGCTCTATACATGTTTCTTTGGACCCATTTCGAAAATGTTGACTCAAATGTTGTAGTGTGCCCCTCCTCGGAGTGCAAATCTTGTAAAGTTGAAACGGCATGGAATATCCGAAGAATATGTTAAAACCTGGAGACAGTTCTTGCACTTACTGCTACTATTACAGCACAAATGTCTCCCACTATCCACAGTTCACAGACCTGCCTTCTTTTCCCTTGCGCCAGTATTAATTAACCCTTTTGCGTTTTCACGCCGCCACATCCACTCACACTACCCAATATTGTCAAATAAAATTAAAAAAATAAATAAATAAAGGACGTGTTAAATATACTGTGTTGTGTATTCTACACCTAGACTCAAGCCTCTTAACTCTTTTTTTTTTTTGTCATTTGAATTTTTTTTTTCTAACATGTTTGAACTTAATTTTAAAAAAATTATCTGTGATGGTTGTATTGAATTGAAATTGGATTGGAATTGGACCTGATGTTTTTTTTTTATTTGTTATGGGAGAATTCTAATTATAAAATAACTTCTTAACATTGAATTGATGCTTAATTTTTTATACATAAAAATATTGCTTTATTGCTTATAAAAACAATTTTGAGGATCAGGATCTACCATGAGGCAAGAGTTCGGATATTTTTTAATTACTATTTAAAACACATTTTTTTTAAGATTTTCACCAAAAGAATCTGGCCAAATTTATTTTTGATCCCTTGTTGCATTCTGGTTTTCGAGTTTGAGAGAGAATAAAGAGATTCATTGAAAAACAATGAAGAAGAGAGAAATCAATTGGCCACGTTCCATTGATAAAAAGAAGCCAAAATTTGTGTTGATGTGCTTTTCTTGATGGGAGAAGTGCTATTAAGATATTTTTGATTTTTTATATTACCGAAAAAAATAGATCGAAGCTGAAAAAATTTTTTGTTTTTAGTTGATTTTGTGTTTTTAACTAATTTTAATGTTTTTTGTATTTGATATTAAGATGTTTTAAGATGTTTTTTGTTTTTAACCAATGGTTTTAATTCCACTCTGTGATGGAATTTAGGTGAAAATAGACTCCAAGGCTTTCACATGTCTAGATGCCTTGTTATCCAATTATATTTTCCGGTGACTGAAAAGAAAATCTCTGAGACTTTGCGGCAGAAGATCTTTCTATCGACATGGATCACTATGAAGGGTCAGTTCTTCAGCAAAGGGTATAATTCTCGGAATGTTTAAGCTGATGCTGCTTTTAATTAAAAATGATTACATAATCTAATTAATTAATACCTCTTTAACAACCCCCAGTGCTATTATTTTACCACATTTCTCTCCCACAAGCCCCTTTTTTTTTTTTTTCTAGAGTCTGATGATTAGCTTACATGCTGAGAGAGAGAGATTAAATAATCTCGATCAATTTTTTTATAATTACTTTTTTTTTAAAAATCTTATTATAAAGAGATTATTATATTTTTTTTAACTTCAACATCAACAATGTAATGCTGCCGAACATCATTTAACAAAATTTGGCAATCTTGAAAGAAGTTTTAATAATTAAAAAAAACAATTCAAAATATATCTTTGAAGCAACTGATATCTTAAACTATTTTTCTTTTGGTTTTTCTATTCTTTCTTTTTAGATTTATTTTAATTTGTATTTTCTGAATTTTTTTCCTCACCGTGATCATTTTTGCTTAATACAGGAGCTTTAATAATATATCAATTTATTAATAAAATGTTGATTTAGCAGTTAAAGCATTGCTATATCAATCTCTGCAATGATAATAATACAAGTTCGATATTTAGAAAATGCACTTATTGGAAGGAACAATCACAAACTCCGAACGAAGCTAATCTAAACCTTAAAAAAAAAAAGTGAGAATATCCGAGTAAAAAAAAAAAATTTACTTCAGAATATGATCTTTGTAACAATTTTAAGTGTCATGATCTTTGTAACAATTTTAAGTCACAGTAGAGCAAGAATCAACAGGGTGTATCCATGATTCGTTGAATCTAGTCTCGCATCAAGAAAAGTAATATATATATATATATATATATATATATATATATATATATATATATATATATATATATATTTTTTTTTTTTTTTCCAATTTATCTTTACCTTGAACGAATAAATTGGAGTCCAAGATCCTTTCTGTATCTTGTGGTGTAACATCTCCCTAGATCCCTTTTAAGTTTCAAGTAATCATTGGTTTATGTTACAAAACTTAGTAATCATTGGAGAGGAAAAAAGGAATGAAAGAAGAGAAGAGGTAAGCAGATTGAAACTGAAAATGTTGAAGAACAAATGCCATAATTACAAATTGAACAAGAACTTTATCAAGTCATAACATATATAGATAAGGCTGCGCTACAATATTAGCATAGTACTGGCCATTGACATCGAGCCAAGAAAAGAGAAATCTACACTAGCTGGTCACAATGGTGCTGCTAGATACGTTGGCTTGTCCTCTCCGGCCATGACGACAACAATCTCTGGCTCTGCATGAAGAACCGGCATGCTTGTGAGCATCGCGGCTGGCTTTTCTTCTTGATCACCTGATGAGTTTCTGTAGTAAGAACAGGCCAAAGATGTCAATGCCACAGCAATGATTGCTAACAGCAGGCCTAGGCTGCCAAACAGGTAAGGTGTCGGAGAACGCCATACATTGATGGTTGAGGTAGAATCACTTGAAGGCCTCATCGATCTTTCTCTCTTCAGTTTATCTCTTTGAATTCTTGGTCGCTCTTTATTAATTTCTCTTCTAGAGATGGAGATGCATGGAGGGTTTTGCAAGTGCAGGGAAATGAGGTAGCTAGCTATGTGTATCATGTAGTTATATATATAGAATTGCCATTGCGTTTGAGAAGAAGATTCCTTATGCTTAAACTAGATGCCAAAACATATAGCGTTAATGATTAATGACATCAGTTTAACTTTATTTTTTTTTTGGAATGATTAGCATTTGTGTGTGTAGATTGAGTTAATTAATTGATGTGATATTAGAGTATCTCAATATTTTAAGATACTATGTCTATGTTAGACTTCTTCTAATAATTTAATTTTTTAAATATAATTTCATAATTATATTTCAAATTGCATAGAATGAATTCAAGATATTGTAGAATTCATCAGAAGGAAGAAGTTAACAAAATTCAAGGGCCTTTCAATTCATACAATGAATCCTTACTCGAATCATTTTTTACCATTTTACCCTTAGAGAGAGAAATGATCTTATGTGATATCGAGTTAACACAAGAATCTCAGGTGGCTGCCGCCGGCAAAATTATTGACCGCGATAGCCCTTAATTCTTTCTATTCTAAAACAATGTACTATATGATTTTGGTGGGATTAATTTTTTTTAAAATATATTATTTGCTAATATTTTTTCTAATAAAAAAATTAAATCATGTAAGAATTTATTTGATATGATTTAATCAATTTAATTGGTTAAAAACTAATCTGGTTGACTAATAAAAACATAATTTGACTCAAAATAAATATTTAAAATGAAATTTTTTCATAAATATTAAGACGATGATATATTAAATAGATTTGAGTCAATCCAGTTTAACCCATCAGTTTACTTGTCGGGCCATAAAACGATAATAAAAAAACAAAATACTATTCAAAATAATCTTGCTTTGTAAGGATAGTATAATGAAACCCTTTCATCTTTTAGTTTCCCACATTACACTATAGGTCTAATCAATTTTTTTACATAAAAAAATCTAGGCATTGCTAACATTTTTTCTAGTAGAAAAAAATTTAAATCATGTAAGAATTGATCCAACATACTCGATCATCTTGATAGATACAAAAGCAAATCAAATAATAAGTAAAAGCTTAATTTCATTTAGCATAAATATTTTATGAGTTTCTTAATAAACATTAAGACGGTAATATTTTAGATTGATTTGGAAAAACCTATCAATCTGTATATTAAGTTATAAGATTATAATAATTTTATATAAAATAAATTAAAATAAATTATAAAATTTATTTTTTAAAAAATTTAATATTAAAAAAAAAATGTAACGTTCCTTCCTGGTTACTGCACGACAATTGTATTTGCCTCTTTTATTTCTTGAAAAGTTTCGAACTTGCTAGACCTTCTTCAATATGACAATATATATTCCTTTTCTTGTTTTCCTTGTGTTTATGATCTTCTGGGCAATATGGAGTTGTTAATTAGATTTCAGCCCAAACAATTGTAACGGGCCGGGTAGAAACCCAGAAATGAATATGATTAGATCATATATAGCATGGGATAAAAAAAGAAATAAATTACAAAAATCTACTTAAAATGTTAACACAAATCATCCCAGGATTAAATATTTGATAGAATTCTTTCATGATTAAATAAATATTAAAAAAATATATCTAAAAAAGGATGATTTAAAAAAATATATGAGCATTTTGGACACAATGGAATTTTTTTTATTATTATTATTAACGTGGATGTCCGGGTCAGCTTGCGTGCATCTCGTTTAATCTTATGCGTCCTGAAGTTAACGATTATGTAAGTTTTTAGTGGTCTTAAGATTTGTGAAACTTGAACTAGTGACCTAACAAACTTAAAATCTGATCAATTGAGTTACACTTCTCAAAGTTGGAATTTTTTTTTTTATGATCACATTAATTTCATGATATCTTAGAATATTTATTGCAATTTATCTAAAAAAATCAATGCCATTCTTCCATATAACATTAGTCTTATTTTTTGAGATTTAATAATTGACCCAACATAATTAATATGCATGGTCGATTAACTTGAGGGTATTTTAAAAAGATAACAAAAAAGAGAATTAAATCTAGCTATTTTAAAATCATCTTGACAGCAACAACGATAAAAACTAATAAACTAAACTAAACTTTCTAAAACTCCTAAATTTGAGTCTCCTTACAAGAACTTGTAGTAACACATGGTCATAGATGAGTTGAATCAGTGAGAAACTCGTCGTTCTACTAAATTTCATTGATTGAAGACCCGTATCTGCCAAGTCTTCATCAGGCAGAAGATACAAAAAAAAGCTCACAAAATAATTTAAGTGATTATTTTGTTGTTATAATCATTTTTTAATGAAATTATTTTGGGAATTACAGGTTTTGTTTATATCCACGCGACGGCATAGTTTCTGTTTCCAGCTGCAAGACTCGCCAGACATATATGTTTCGTTTCCATGAATGGGTCCATT
>Ga0325404_1003659_pt1 | contig 16380 bp, 15 predicted proteins | sample PopdelMetagenome_18_FD_205664 | JGI IMG/M metagenome (GOLD analysis project Ga0325404, IMG submission 205664) | Populus deltoides microbial communities from Bellville, Georgia, United States - Xylem-Control-R1 | ecosystem: Host-associated > Plants > Phyllosphere > Stem > Wood/Secondary xylem... | reverse complement strand
AACTACTTTTCTGCGTTTGTATTCATCCAACGAGAATTTAGCATTGCCATTTAATTGTATTTTTAATTTATTTTAAAAAATTAGTTTTAAATTATTTTTTTGAATTTTTTTATTTTAATATATTATTTTTAAAAATAAATTTTAAAAATAAAAAAAATATTATTTTAAAATAAAAAATGCCACATGATTGTGTTAAGATTTATATTTTAATACCTTTTGAGTTAAAAGCTTGATGAGAAGTTGCCAACTATGTGCTAATAGCATTAAAAAACAAAAACAAGAGTAAAGGTAAGGGCTAATTGATAAGTATAAAGGGCAATAATGTTTTTTTTTAGATTTTTTTAAAATTTTTAATATTAATATATTAAAATTATAAAAAATATATATTTTAGAATATTAATTTAATTTTTTTAAATAAAAATATTTTTAAAAACAAAAGCTATCTAATGTTAAGTCATGTAAACCCTTAAACATTTGCGTATGCTTTCAAGACTGGCATATATTTCATGTTGCCACGTAGATGGCCCGATTTTACTATAAATAAAAATGAAACAAACAATTTGCATCTATCTGTTTTGATTTTGTGATTTTTAATATGATAAATTGAGTTGAAAATAGACTATTTTGTGAGTGTTTGTTTTTTTTCACAAGAAGCTTTTTTAATTTTTTTTAATTTTTTTATAAAAAAATATTAAATTAATATTTTTAAATATTTTTATATGATTTTAATATATCAATATAAAAAATAAATATAAAATCTTTTTTATTCTTTGTTTGGCTTGATCTCTTTCCTCTTTTCTTAGTTTCCTTTTCTCTAGAGTGAAAACTACGTATTTATCATAAAAATTATCATAAAAATATTATATTCTTAACTTAAAAAAGAGAGAACTTGTATATTCAATTTGTAATGGAAATTAAATTTATAATAATAAATAAATATGTCAATATTAAAAAATAATTCTAATCTTCTTCTTATTTTAAAAATTATTTTTATATAAAATAAAAAATATATTATTTATGTTTTTTTTTTCATTTTTCAAACTCAATATAAATTTAAAAAACTAATTTCGAAGAAATATTTTATTTAATTACGATGTTTCAGTTTTTCTTATCCCACTCCATGTTTTATAATTTTTTTAAAATAATATATATTTTTTATTTTTTAAAATTTATTTTTAATATCATTTTATTATAACAATACAAAAATACTAAAACAAATTAATTTAAAATAAAGAAATCTCTCCTTCAAGATCTCGTGCGCTGCGCCTCTGTCTTTGCACTGCTATTTTTTCAAAAACCCCAACTTTTACAAGTATTGTTAATAAATAGTAGCAGAGCTGCCACTATGAAAAGATTCATTCTTTCTTTGTTTGGCTTCTAAAACAAAACTCAGTACGGTAACGCAAAGGCAAGCTTTCTTTCCCTTGTGCTTCTGATTCTTTGATTTACTATTAATTAAGCTAAGAAATTAAGCTTTTTTATTATTTTTTTTTAAAAGAAAGAAAATTAGATGGGTTTGTCAAGTTATGATATAGAAACATACATTTGTATTTTGTGGGATGGTTTGACATCAAGTCTTGTTTTCTTTTGGGAATTTTATTAATTTAGGGCAAAATCAAGTAGCAGTAGTTATTCCATGAATTAGCTTTGTTGAGAAAAATGGAGTAAAAGTCTACTTTTGTCTTGAATTTTATTAATTTATATTTCGTATTCAATTCGGGAATTACGTGAGGTTTAAGGAATGATTAACTTAATTAATTGAGTTTGTCATATCCTGGAAATTATGAGAAGAATTCAAGGTTTTGATTATGTGTGACTGTGATCTTTATGCATGTACACCTTGTTCTATGTTGTAGAAACATGCTCTATTTTTGGGTTTGACAAGGACTCTGGCATGTGAGAGTGATTTGCACAAAGAGTGGTGAAAGGCGGAATGTAATAAGACAGACATAAGCACAAGAAAAGTGGAATGTTGAAGGAGGGAGAAAGATTGCTAGAAGGGCTGTGGGGGGAAGTGAGGGAGCTAAGCCTGGGAAACAGAATACAACGGCTAGACTCGGCCCCGACCCCACTCCAATTCCTAAGAGACTTTGTATCCCCTAACAAGCCTTGCATCATTTCTAATGCCATCTCCCACTGGCCTGCTCTCACCCGTTGGCCTAGTCTCTCTTACCTCTCTTCCACGCTTTCCAATTCCATCGTCTCCCTTCACCTCACCCCAGATGGCCGTGCCGATTCCCTTGTTCCCCTAGAAAACCCTAAAAAAGAAGAAATATGCTTCGCCTCTGCTCATGTGGAGCGTGTTCCTTTCCCTTGTGCACTTGATCTTGTTCTGAATCCAGAAAGAAAAAATCTGGTGGCATACCTGCAGCAGCAGAATGACTGCTTCCGGGAAGAATACTCGGCATTGGCTTCGGACTGCGATGCCCACATCCCATGGGCGACTGAGGCACTGGGAGGCTACCTTCCGGAGGCGGTGAATCTGTGGATTGGAAACCATTTATCTGAAACTTCATTCCACAAGGACCATTATGAGAATCTGTATGCTGTTGTTTCGGGGGAGAAGCAATTCTTGCTACTTCCTCCTACTGACATGCACCGCATGTACATTCAAGATTTCCCAGCTGCTCAGTATTCTTATTCCAGTGACAGTGGAGAATTTAGATTGGAGTTGGAGAAGCCATTGAGATATGTGCCATGGTGCAGCGTGAATCCTTATCCATCTCCAGAGACCAAGGAGATTGAAATGTCTAAATTTCCTCTGTATTTCAATGGTCCGACACCCTTTCATTGTACTGTCAAGGCTGGCGAGATTCTCTACTTGTAAGAAAGATTTCATTTACTTGTTCAATTTGCTTCACTTACATTATTTTGTATCATACCATTATTAGAAAAAATTACTTTGATATACATTTCATACAAGTGAATGTTTTGGGTGATTTTTAGAGCGAAACGTGGCACGGCTATCGTGTTGCATGATAACCCATCATAATATCGAGGTTAATCTCGTGAAGTTGATGCAGGCCAAGTATGTGGTTTCATCATGTTCGACAGAGTCCAGATGACAATGGATGCACTATTGCCATAAACTATTGTAAGAATCAAGTATTTCTTGGCTCTTTTTTTTTTCTTGTTAAATTTCACACAATGCTAACATACAAGGATGCGTGGCAGGGTATGATATGCAGTTCGACATCAAGTATGCTTATTTCAATTTCTTGCAATCAATTCATCATGGGTCAAGATTGATGAATTGCGATGCATCCAAGTGCACCTTAAGTGATGAACTATGTATTGATGCTAGTGAATTGGAAGCCAATCAAGAAGATACTAAAGACGGATAAGCTTTGATTTGTTTAATGTGGTGGGTGGTTTGGTCATCCAATCCATTTATGAATGAACTCACCAAGCAGAATATGCAGAGAAAATCACAACAAAAGACATTTGCGCTGTCTCTGTCACATGCTAACATTGTCACTATTGATTCTTGCAACTTCGATCCTTGGTGGCTGCTTATAATCATTTTCTGGTGTTGTCATCTACAAGCTTCAACGAAGAAAATATAGAAACATCACGAAATGTTATCATCTTCTTCTTCTTTGATACAAAAAAATCTTCCTTTTTTCAGGAACCATTGTGATTACAAAAACCCATGTACATTCAAAAATTGATGAGAATGTGATCAACAAACAAAAGTATTGCAAAAGTAGAAATCACTGTCACATCTCACCCACCCCTTGGAAGCAAAACAAGCTCTATATAAGCAAATAAATCAATAAATGAAAAATGAAATCAAAGGCACCTTTCGGCTGATTCCGTTTGTGTTTCCTGCAATAAAAAGTGGAAATCTGATCTTTGACGGAGCAGCGGTGGAGGATCCATGTTAGATAGACGAATTGCACTCAAGGATCCGAATATCTCTTCCATTGAGAAAGGTATGCTGAAACCAAACCAAATGATTAGTATTTAAACAATGAAGATTAGTAGTAATGAGAAGATAAAAATTGTCACTCTTCATCATACATACCTTGAATCAACATCGAGTAAGAATGTATTATTAGGCATTTTTATTGAATCTGCTGCCATCAGTGTTCTCATCTTGCTAATCACCTACACAACATTTTTAATTTTTCTTAATGAAGCCCACTTCCAAATAAAGAATAAACCAGTAAAAGAGAGAGTTCTTTGCTTACATCTGAAGATAATCCCTGAGTTCCATATTTGTCATCCCAGAACATGGTCCCAATGCGATATATTTGTGGAATGCTCAACATCTATCAAAAGAAAATCAACAAATTATATCATACCACAGTTCTAATTCTGTTATTTACTACGTGCAAACTTACTTACCGGGCAGAGTTCATTTGTGATCTCTTCTAAAGATTTTTGAGCCTTTTGATGCGAGACCTACATGCATATATTAGTAAAACAAATCATTAGTTAGTTTAAATCAAATGCACTATTCTGGAAAGAAATAAAGGCCTTTTCGGATTGCTAGAAGATGTACCAGAAACTCAACAGCTTGCCTTATGTGTCTGAGTTCATCCCATGATGATCCTGCAAACTATGGAATAAATAACAAGATGTTAGAGTTATTGTCTTTTTTTCTGCGTTGCTAATTATATATTAATTGTTCTTTTGCTTACCTGATCTGATGCTTTACGACACCACTGTTCCAATTCCTGCAAACCGGCCTTTACATATTCTCCATTGCTAAACGAGCAGCATTCACGACGAAGCAATAAGCTGCCAGGTCAACCATATGGATAGAGTTTTAGCATAGAATGAGAACATATAGTTAAACACATGACAAATAAATAAAAGAAAAGTTCTTCTTACCTGTTAAAAAGTTGTACATTTATGAATGAGAAAACCTGACTAAAGATTTTCCTCATGAACACTGGAGGGACCTGAAAATTTCCAAACGTTAGGCGATAAACACTTCCTTTGCCAATCTCTGCACTTAGACCTTAAGTCTGAAAAACCTATTAGAAAGGAGGTTTGTTCTTACATGGTTCTCTGACATTATGCCCAATGTATGATCTAGCTTATTGACAATGCTTTGCCAGTGTATATTTGATGATTGCTGTTTGGCAACAATACTGGAATGGATATTTTTGGATGACCCTCTTATTGATCTTGGAGCCTGTTCATTCAAGTAAACATGATATTTCCATTAAATGATTCAGCTCTTACTTTGTGATGTGATTCACTCTTATTCAATATGCTTACTTGGATGCACAAATTCAGAAATGGACCAATCTCTTTCTTTACACTGTCTCTGATCAGCCCATATATTTTCTCAACGTATGCAGTCAGATGTTGCTTAAATAGCAGTGCTGGGTACTTAGCTTCCACTTTTAATTGTTCATTTCCTTTTCCCACCATTCCACTGTAACCACTTGACATTCCCATGCCAACTGAAGATGAATGGAATCCCTGATATTGCATGTTCGAGTATTACGATTTTGTCATTGAATTAGATGTTACTAAAGAATTAACTTGATAGAACTTACCAGCGCCATTCTACCAAATAAGGTAGCTGGCGAGTTTCGGTTACGCCATGAAGATACATTCTTTGTATTGCTTGCTTTAAGAGTATTTTGAAGCAGATACAAAAGGGTAGAAGTACTTGATAGCCAGTATGCTAGATCAGTGATGTTGTCTTGACTCTTCAATAGCACAACATGGAAAATCAGTATCACAATTAACTGATAGTACTTTAATTTCCTTGTATATGGTTAATATGCTTCAATTGGTTGAAGAATGCTACCTCTATTGATGATCGGATTGTGTGAATAATCTTGTCAAAAATAGTTGCCTTCTCTGCTTCAAAGGATCTCCACTGAAGAAGTGTTTTATACGCAACACAAGCAGCGACAGGTCTGGTCTCGTCAAACCGCTTATCTTCCATAAGACACTTGATAAGTACATCATGGTTTTCCTGTTCATAGAGAAGAAATATCAGAATGTTCTTTCCAGCAATTACACAATCGAAGCGCGATGCTCTTTGGACTTTTTTTCTGGGTATTTGCAAGAATTCAGCATCCAGCTGGCTACCTGCTGTTTGTCTGTTAGGGATCTTTGTGTCGTTAAGAGGGAGATGGGAGGCCCAGATTCCTGGAAACAAAATTTATCATTAGGTCTGGGATGAATTCATGAAGTATCTATTTTCTTCTGGAAATGTGTTCATGGAAGGTGTGGCCATACCTTTGTCATTTGAGACTCTTCTTCTCTTTGATGACCATGACCATTCTCAAAACTCTAAATCATTATACAAGGTTAAATGACAAACTATGCGATAACTTCTATCTAAGGAAAAGGACAATCTTAGAAAAGATACCTTGACCCGAGGCAGAATTATTTCAGGAGTCATCTGTTCTAGAATTGCTGGTTGTTTGCGGAGGAGTTCATTCTCTGACTCCAGCTCTGCAATCATGCTCTTGAGGCTGGATAAAAGGATAAGAAGCTTTCATATTTGTATGAGAATAAGTAGTTTGATATTTGGGCTACGGGACTTTTCAGAAAGTTCATGGTGAATTGACATGCTGTATAACCAGTTCAACTTGACCAACAGAACTGAATCAATTTCTAGTACCGAATCAAATTTCCAGGACCTCTTGCTAAATAATCTACAACATGCCATGTTTCCATGATTTGTTTAATTGTATGATGTTATGTTATAGAACCTTTTCTTCCATGTACAATTAGATCCAATATTACACACTCGTGCAGATATCCCTTTCCTCACTCATCAATTGTACTGTCAGCCGAACTCTGTTGCATCTCATCATGAGTTTTCCCTTCCAGCTAATTTGTATGGGAGAGAAACGAAGAGAGTGGGGAAAAGATGAATTCTCCCGGTTTAATCATGTGACTGAGCCTTACATTTTTAATTCTTCAGAGAGACCCTCATTTTCTGATGCATCCAAAGCCTGCTGTCGTAAAACCTGATTCTCTGATTCCAGGTTGGACAGATTTAATTCCAATCTGAAAATCATAAAGAGTTAGTACACCCTGGATAATGATCATAGAGGTGTTTGTGTAACAAAGCCATGGAGGAATACCTTTCAATGGTATCTTGAAGTGTCATCGTTTTCAGGTGTGATTCTTCAGCTTCTTTAGTTCTTGCCTTGCTTTCTTTCTCTAGTTCAGAACACTTATTCTCGAATTCCTCCATCTTCTTCTTCAGCTCACTTAGCTCATTCTACGCGTTCAGAATAAAAATTATATCATCCATTTAAAGAACATTAGAATTATGTGTGCACTCGTCTGTGTATATTATCATATGTGTAACGAGCTTCCTCTCTGTAAATTTTTAAGTACGGAGATTCATGCCTCTCCTTCTGTAAAATTCTGTCATGCGGTTATCAAATCATTTACATCTTAATCCATATTTATCATTCACGGTGCAATAATAAGATTGCATCTGCGTTGTTAATGCATGCTAGATTCTGACCTGGAACTTCTATCACCTGTAGCAAAACAAAGAGAAAACTTGCTTGGCATATTTCCAGCACAGTGACTTGTTGGCTCACAGTGAAAATAGATTGTTAAGAATTCTTGGTCTCAACCCTAGTTAATTATTTATGATGACGTATAAAGCTACAACTTATGTCAAATTTGTCAATCGAAGCAACATAATGTAATGCGTTGATACTGCTATGTGATGTTAGGTAGTTGAACTGTGTCAGAAGTTACCTCTAGTTCATCATTCTGATTCTTGAGTAACTCCAGCTTGGTGTTGTCCACAACCGGCACCTCTTTAATGACCGGTGGAGCTTGTTCTATAGCTAGCTTTGCCTCTTCTTTCTCCCGGATTATTGCGGCATGGGCTTCATCTAGCTGGCCTTGCATTTCATGTAATGAACTTTGCAGTTCTACAATTTCTTGCCCTTTAGCTTCTTCCAGATCAAGCTACACGCACAAAAAATTAAAAAAAAAAAAAAACAAAAATGTCATGAACATTTTTAGCAAATTTCTTGACAACCTTACATTCTTAACTAGAGTTTAAAGTTTTTGGCTCAGGGCATTTTGGGGGAGTAACTGACTGTTTAGACAAATGATTGTGGAATCAACATATGCAAGGATGCATGTAGGATGCGTTCAATTTGTAGGTGATAATTTTCCTGCACTTTAAGTGAAATGCTATTTAAATTTGTTGATGAGTAGTGTTCATTTCTAAATTTAATGGTGCTTATGTTAAACAAAAAAATCGCATTTCATTTTTGTTGCACGATAAAACTATTACTCTCCTAATATTCACACTTTTTTGGCACTTTAACGTAAAATATACCCTCAAGTGCTTTTCAAATTCTAGTCGCCATGTTAGCTCTTCAACACGCTTCTCTAGCTTGTCCTTGGCTTCTTTAAGTGCCCCTGTTTCTCTTGCAGCCTGCATCAGTATATTTTTATTTCTATTGTGAAAACACCGACTGTAATTATAGTGCAATAGAATAGTTGAATGTCGAAAAATGGTAGAGAATTGCAGTTAAACTGCTACAGATAGTTAGCTCACCATCCTGAGCTTTCTAAGCTCCTTCCTGGCTGTCCTTGCTCTCCAAAGACATTGCAATGCTAGAGTTGCAATCTTATGCTGTTTATACGAGGAAAGAGAACGATATCTTCTCCAGCGAGTCTATAAAAATAAAGATATGATAGATAGGAAAATTATCAGTCAGAAATTGTTCATCTAAATGTTTTGGCATTGCTTATTCTTGTGCATGTAGTAAGAAAGAAAAAAAATCCGAACAAATTCCATTTCCCCCCATGTTTATCTGATCTCATGTTTACTCCTCTGTTGGCATTATATTTTCTTAATTTTCAGCTCTTCATTTTATTCTATTTCTAGTCACATACTTCTTGATCCCCTGTGATTTACAAGTTCTGTTAGCAGCTCATCCTGAGAGTGCGTCACCTGAATTATAATTGCAGCCTTGGTTCTTCTTCTGTATCTGTATTCATTACGTGCTGCCATTGCTCGCATTCCAGTTTGGATAACTATTGTTGATGCTTGCAAGTTAGTGTAAAATGTTCTTGCTCCATGAGCACGGACATTCTTTTGTATACGGATAGAAGCTGCTTCCTTCCTCATCTGTTCATATAGCTTACGTGCAAGTTGTGCTGCACAAGAGGCAAGACAAATAGAGAATTTTTATCTTCCGACTTCTATTCTTTATAGGCAAGGACTTCAAATGGTGGTCTGGCTCATTTTCAGTTGGGATCAAGTCATGGACACAAAATCTGACTTTTCTATAGAAAATCATAAAGAATTCGACCAACTGAAGCACAACTATTTTAGAATGGCATGATTCTGTTGCCCAAAGATAACATGCAACACTAATTAACCATTCCTTATCAGTGCAAGTTACTTCAGTCGGATGGTCTGTTTGCCTTCTTGTTTTATAGGGAAAGATATAATTACTTGGGGAAAGAGAGCTTACCTCTCCAGAGTTTCTGCAAATGAATTGTAGCCCTCCTTAGGGTAATGAACTCTTTTCTGGTCAGATATGTCCGGATTTGTCTCTGGATACGCCTGACAGCATTAGCCAAAACTTCAGCTCTTCGTGCATCCAACTCAGCCATCTGCCCAGCTCTGAGGAACACCTTTGTCTTCCCAATCTAAACGAAGCATTCAGGGGGTGAATGTTACAATAGCACATCATATTTTGTTTTTTACTTGTTACATAGTTTATGAACATTGCTCTTTTTTTTAATATATATATATATCGTGATCAAACATACCTGATAGCCCGTTAAACCCATCCTGTCCAAGATGGCAACACATGCTGATTTTTCATCAGATCTGCCCAGAAGAAACAGAGAATGTTATGGTTGGACTATTATGAAGTTCAAGTTACTTTAGGTGTTGGAGAATAGTTAGTGAGGAACAGCTGAGTAGATATTCTAACTCAGCTGTCACCAACTGCAGTCAGCTTCTGTTAGATAAGATACAATCTCTGCTCAAAATGATTTTTGTAGCTAAACAGTTCATTACTCTCATTCCAGCCCTGACTTTGAGACTTCTGTGCCACAAATGCTTTATGCCAAATGACAAGTAACTGCACCAGAATTCATACCCATCTAGAACATCAGGAGCCAACATTCCAAAACGATCAAGGAACTCATCAAATGTTCTTTTGGTTGGATAACCAGCACAACTTATCCTAATTGCCTCTAGTACTCCCTGTTGTAAAATCCATTAGAATAATCATTATCAATCGGAGAAACTTGATAAATAGTTAGGAAACAAATGTTTTTCCCCATCAGAAAAGTGAGAATCAAAGCTACATGTTTTCAAGAAGGAACGAAGTGAATTTATCTTACCCCACATCTCAGTTGGTTTAAGACATTGATGTTCTCAAAGATTCCAGGCTTTAGTACTGTATTTGGCTTTACACATCTTATGTAATGCGGTTCTGTTGTATTCAATGTCTCCATTAAAGCTTGTAATTGTTGCTGGATGCTCATTTTAAGCTAAGTGTCAGTCACGGTCTGAATTATTTTCTGTATCATACAGGATGCTGCAATTTCATGCGGACAAGCTTACCTTGAAGCGGGTACCAATTGAAGAGAACTTGGATTGCTTAGATGTCTCCTCAGGTAGTGGAGGGAAAAGGTTAGCAACAAAAGGACACCTGGAAGCATCTAATAGAGCTTGATGTTCTGCTACTACATAATCTTTATTTTTATCAAGAAACTGATCTGCTTGGTAAGTAACCTGCTCACAGAATGGCTCAATGATTAGAAACCTACAAATATACCTCATTTAGCCGGGTGTTCAAGAATAAGATCTGAACACATTGCTTACATCTCCCGCATAATGATTGATTGTGAAGTCTGTTCGAGCAAGTTTCGGCTTGCTGAAGCGTTTGTGAGCTTTATATGTCTGGTACATCTTCTGTGCAAATGTCTCATGAGTTGACTTGGGAAACATGCTGCATTACAGAGACGTTCACGCTTACATCTAATGATTTCAGCTTTTATTTGTTGCTCTTTTCCCTTTTGATCTCTTTAATATAGGAGATGGGTCTAAAATTAAAGGATTTACACTTCCTTTTTCTTTAGATCAGGTATACAGACGTTTAAAAAGAAATGTTCTACTTGCTTTCATAACATTCACCTACATTTCTGTAGCTTTTTACTTCAAGCTTTTTATGACATCGCTTACAATCACATAGTTTCCTCGCTCTGTTTTCCATTAATATTAGGGGTGAATAAAAAAAAATCAAAAAACTGATTAAACCAGAAAAATTAAAAATAAATAATTAAAAAAACCGAATTATGGAAAAAAAATCGATTAGAATATGTAAAAAACTAACTGATCGGTTCGGTATCGGTTTAATAAGCCTGAAACCAAAAAACTCAACCGAATTGAGCCAAACCGAACAAAACCGAGCCGAATCAAAAAAACCGAGCCAAACCAGAAAAAAACCGAGCTAAACCGAAATCAAACCCATTGAAAATTACAAAAAAGACCCCAAAAAACAATATAATTTTTTGTTTTTAATATAAAATAACCGAACCGAACTGAAAATGAATCGATTGAGTCTTGGTTTTTGTCCTAAAATAACCGAACCAAACCGAAACCGGTCGGTTTGAACCAGTTTTGGTTTTTTTAATTCAATTTAATTATTTTTTTAGATAAAAACTAAAAAAAAAAAAATCACCCCTAATTAATATTACATAACGTCCACAATTTTAACTGCCTTGGGTCACAGGAGCTTCACTGGCATATAATTCCTTGAACTTTAAGTAGTTTCATATAAAATATATTATTTTTTGATTTGTGATAGTGTTATAGAAAATAAATTAAAAAATATTTTTTAGTGTTTGGTCATAGAAATGAGCTGGAAAATAACTTAATTTTTTTAAAAAGTTTATTAATAAAACAAAGACCAAATCTGACAAATAAAAAAAATTAAAAGAGGATGAAGTTAAAAAAAATCTAATTTCATAAACCATTTCAAATAAAATAAATTGCAATAAAAAATAGATACCAAATGAATCAGATAAAAAATTTGAAAGATGATGAAATTTTTTAAAAATTCAATTTCAAAAATTATTTCAAATAAAATAAATAGAAATCAAAAGAATAAAGATCAAATCTGATATATAAAAGATTTCAATTAAGAAAATGATAAGAGAAAAACAAATAATAATAATAAAAAAATCAAAGTTTATATAAAAATTAAATTCTAAGAGAAAAATTAAAGAAAAAAGATATATTGCAATCAATAGATTAAAAACCAAATTTAATATAATTAATAATTAACAAGATATTTTTGAGTTTTTCACAGCTTTTAAAAAAAATATTTTTTACTCAAGATAAAAGGAAAATACTTTCCTCAAACTAATTCAAAATTTTTTTGATTGAAAAATAATTTTTATTGACCAATTTTTTTAATAATAAATAAACATAAAAAAATTTTAAAAATTATTTTTCATGAAAAAAAATAGTGGTAAATAATTTCACAACCAGATTAGGGCATATCCTTTTCAATACAGAAGGCTATCACATACCAGGCTTCATCAAGAAGGGCTATTATACCTCCTGGTTTCTGCAGGCAAGGACATAAAAACAGTGTTAATTTTTCATGAATAGAATATTTTACTTTGAAATGCAACACTCGTACCTTCTCAATAAGATCCAAAACATCCTGGTTGTCTACGAACTCTACATAGCTCCAGTTTATTTCCTCCCTCGTATACTCTTCTTGCTCCATCTTGAATACATGCTGTGGATAGAGATCCATGTGTGCATAAGAAGAAGAAGAAGAAGAAGCTTATAAAGATGGTCGAACCATGCAAAGGAATCTTATCCCTACCTGGTTAAAATGTTGTTGTAACTTCTCATTCGTTAGGTTGATACATAGCTGCTCAAAACTACAATATTTATTACATGATTAGATGTTCCTGTTAAAATAATTATTTGAAAATAACTCCATATATAGTTTCCTACGTGCCTGTTGATCTTGAAGCTTTCAAAGCCATAAATATCAAGGACTCCGATTATACTTGTTGCAGTAGGATCTTGACCAATTGAACTGTTGATCTTATCCACAATCCTGAAACATTCAATTGACTCTTTTTTTGTTAATTTGTTATTTTGATGGGATAAAAATTGATTCCAAATGCATAATTGAGAAACTGGAATAATGTTAGAGAACTATCATTTGAACAGTTTTTTCGCAGAAACCATATTCCGGAGGAAACATTATCTATGTCCAGGATTTGGATGAAGTACATATATAGATGCAAAACATCCTGAACAAATTATAAAATGCACTTCTGCTACTGCTGGCATTGTAGTGTCGAGAATAAAGTTACTGGTCAGATGAACGAGTTTGATTTTCTTACCAATCAAACAGCCTTGAGTACACAGTCTTGGCCATGGCATCACGACTTAAGACGGCTGAAGCTGGGTCCAGAGGTTTTGTAATGTTACCATCTGGAGTCACTATGACGCGCTTGCAAAGTGAGTCTTCCAGTGCCTTCTCATCACACCTAAATTAAAGCATTTAATTTGTTAGATAACAAAGTGGCATCACTAGATATTACAGCAGTATTTTTATTTTTATTTTGGCTGTACAATAAGTCATAGTTCTAACATCAGTAGCTCCGCTGCTGTTCGAAGATGGTAGTGTGATTTATCATCCTTAAGTTTAGAAGAATCAACTTCCTTCCCTTTGACAAAGTTGATGTTTCCGAGATGGAGGATTGCAGCTACTATGCGGAATATTGCATCCTGCAAAAGAGGAACCTCCCTTTTTCAATCTGGAATGTGTATCTCTACACTAAATTGCCAGATATAAATTACCCGTTAAACCATCCGTATGAATGGGAAGAGTACATACCTGTTCATCCTGGCTGATCCCGACAATATCCATTGCATTTCTGGTTTCCAAATACTCCCTTGCATCATCTACGTTTGCTACTTCGTAACAGTTTGTTTGGTTCAAATAATGGAAAGTTCTTGGGTCCCCTAACTTGAATCTCTCGACATCCTGAAAGGGAACATCAGTCAGATAGCTTTTCCTGAAGGGCCAGGCCAACAATTCTTGCATGGTTGTCAGGAAATCACCTCTGGTGGTGCTGCGCAGAGCATGTAAAAACAATGGTAGTTTCTCTCCGGGTCAGAGACTTGGCAAACACGTGATCTTTCAAGAAGGTAAGTACGAACTGCAGCTCCAGATATCTTCCCATTCTTATCAAATTGTATCTCAACAAACTTTCCAAATCGACTGATTGACCACCCAATTTTTTATGAGTTAAACACAAAATTTTAGAAGAAAGTAGAACGTAGATAAAGCATCTAAATTTCACCTCGAATTGTTGTTTTTGACAGTTTTTGCATTCCCAAATGCTTCCAATACTGGATTGGACTGAAGTGGAAATCAGTATGACTCTTCACTCAATCAGTTCAGTAGTTGAATCATCCAAAAGGCAAGATACTGTCATAGTTTTCAACTTACCTCCAAAACTTGTTGTTCCACTGTTCTTCCTTCATTACCCGCGGATCTCCCCCCCATGAAGGCAAGGTATCTCATGAGCATCTTTGTTGTCTCTGTTTTACCAGCTCCACTCTCCCCACTTACTAAAATGGACTGGCTTCCCTGATCGTTTATCATTGCTCTGATGTTTCAAGTGATGATATTAGGTGTTTATATATATATATATATATATATATATATATATATATTAGTTACAAAATATGTTATATTCAGCCCATGCATGTTAATCAATTGACATGAATTGGTGCTACCAGATTAAACTTGTTTTTTTTTTTGCTCTATCAGTATACCTGTAACAAGTGTCTGCCACAGCAAAAAGGTGTGGACTTAGCTCTCCAAAAGCAGCTCCTTTGTACTGCTCCATCATGTGAATGTTGTATAAATGCGGTAGTCTCCGGAAAGGATTCACCGCTATTAGAATGTTCCCAGTGTAAGTCTGTTTATTTCAGCACTGCTCATCAGTATGCTGCTTTTTACTTGAATCTATATTCTGTAGTTTCAAGACTAATTCATAAAAATAATAATTATGGTGGCATCAGTTATATCAATTAATGTTGGCTCACATATATCTCATTGAGTGCAAACCGGCAAGCAAGGTTATACAAGACTCCTGGTTCATGGAGATATGCTAATTTCGTCATGTCATCGACTCCTGCTGGTGGAGCCTCTGTGTCTTTTGGATATATACTTGAAATATCAGCAACTACCTGGAGTTGAGGTAAGAATCAACAATGAATTCATGTTAATACCAATCAACACTTCGAACTTCATCTAGTTAATTAGTTCATATCCTGTAGGCTGGTCTCTTAGAAGAAAGCTCAAAACATAACAATGTAGCATAAATACTTGAACAATTCCAGACTCAGGAAAGTTTAACTAATGAAAGAGTGATATTGTATGAGTGATATATAAGCTTGTCTCCTTTCCTTATTGCAACAGCTAGCATATGTTATAACAGTTGTCTCATTGTCATAAGAAAACTTCAATCTAAAGTTAAACATCAGTCGATGGCCTATGTATACAAGTATTCATTTCGAATCATGTAGACATTAAAAGTATATATCATGCATTAAAGTTTCGTGATGTGCTGGATTGCTAGCAGAGTCAGATGTGTCCAAGATATTCAATAGGAGTAGTTAGCACACATGTACGGTCACTAATGGATCTCTTGTCATTCTTTGGATCCTGAATCTCAAAGATATTTAGTTTTGCAACTATATCAGTAGAAAATCCTTGTATTAGAATATAGATGGTTTCAAACTCAGAGTCCATATTTACATGATCTGAACTAGTATGGAAGAGATTGGATGATACAAGTTAACAGAAAGAAGTCTTACAGTTTTCCCATTTGTGATGATTATGGTGGCGTCTCTGCCCTTGATTCCTGTAACTTCACCATCCATCCATGCTTCCTCAGGATCCTCTATCCACACGTGGGATCCAACTATGATGTTCACTGGAGTTCCCTGGATCATCATCCAAGACGAAGAGCATAAATTAAATTATTTCAACATTGTGCTTGCAAATCAAAGAATGGAGAATGAATTAAACAAAAAACCATGATCAGGGAGCTTACCATATTGAAAAGTTTATCATATGATCATCAAATAAACTTCAGAATGAGAATGAATATAGGAAGCAAGTGAAAATGTGATGGTTTTGAGAAAGAGAGGATAGAAGAAGAAATGTACGAGCTAGCCAGAATGGAGAATGGAAGTGTCGTTTTAATCTAAAGAAGGATGGACATATATCTTAGTGTTGGATTAAAGAAGTTGGAGAGTAGAAAAGAATGTTGAAAAGGAATTCAAAAGGTAGAGGGAGTGCAGGGTGGTCGCAACTCGATCAAAAGCAAAAGGTGGCAGGCATG
>Ga0325404_1003657_pt1 | contig 16385 bp, 9 predicted proteins | sample PopdelMetagenome_18_FD_205664 | JGI IMG/M metagenome (GOLD analysis project Ga0325404, IMG submission 205664) | Populus deltoides microbial communities from Bellville, Georgia, United States - Xylem-Control-R1 | ecosystem: Host-associated > Plants > Phyllosphere > Stem > Wood/Secondary xylem... | reverse complement strand
AACGGTGATGTTCCTTAAAGAATATGAAGGGATTCCAATTCAATGAGTGGAATTTTGAAAACCAAAGTATGATTTATTGTAAAATAATAAGAGATTTTTTGTTTAGTAAAATGTTCAGACATCAGCAATGTTTAAGTATATAAAAATTACCTTACACTCAGCGAACATATGTAAATCATTTAATATGATATCTGAATTTCCATTTTGTTTTTTTTATTTCATTTAAAAAAAAATATTATGAGTTCAGGAATCAAGCTCGGAAGGAGAAGGAAGATGAAGAAAAGAGATTGGAACGAGAAAGGGAGAAGGTACAGTGCATTTATCCTGCTTGTTACCAGGATCTTGCTTCGACTATATGTCCATCAGCTTGCAGTAAATATTAATTACTTAGCTCTTCGCACCAAAGCTGTTTCTCTTCGTATTTCTTTTCCCTATTGATCTGTGAATTAATTCACGTGTACTCCAAATGGTGTGATTCGCTATATAGATTTTAGATTTATATGGGGCTTTTTCATTTGCGAAATCCAGCTGCTAAATGTGTTACAGGAAAGGATTCGAGCTGGTAAGGAAATCCATGAGGCAAAGCGAATTGCTGAGGATAATGAAAGAAAACGGTGTGTTCTTAACCTGTGGCTGCTTTGTGTATTGTAGTGTATGTTAGTTTGTCCCTTCTCTGTCGTGCGGCGTCTGAACCTTTGAATGCATTTGTTTTTATCAGTTATTTAGCCTCGAGGAAAGCAGAGAAAGAGGAAGAGAAAAGAGCAAGGGAGAAAGTTCGTCAGAAACTTGAAGCTGATAAGGTTTCCGTTGCCACATCGAAGAAATATTTCTGTTACTCAATGTGTATGAGACAAGGTTATGCATGATCAGTTGCTATCATATTGTTTTTGGTTAGTGTCGTGGGATAGAAGAGACGGATATAGAAGGAACAGAAGCCTTGGTTAGAAGGATGAAACAGTTTTGAAGTGGGTTTCTGTCATTTCAAAACAAAAAAAGACAGTTGGACATGTCCCCTGTCCCCGCTGTCCTAGCTATCCTCGTCTCATAACGGTATTGTCTTTGCCAGACTTTGAAAAGGAGGAAGGAAAAAGGAAAGGAAAGAAAGACATAAAATTATAGGTATATCGTAATTAGAAGCAGAATAGGGACACCTGGTAATTAAGTTCGTCTGCTATGTGAGAAAGCAAGTGATGATCCCTGAATAGTTAAGAGAATTCCAGGTTTATTAGCATTGATTTAAGAAGTCATCCCTTTGGATTAGTATTGTAAACTGTCATGAAGAATGTTGCATCATATATCTTATGATTCATTTTGATCCTCATTGTATAGATTCAGTCCAGAATTAAGCTGTTCTTCTGACTCGTGAACATTTTCTTGTTATCGGGCCTTGAAAGCTTTCTTCTTTTCTTCACAGAACGAACGAAGGCGGATGCTTGGATTGCCATCAGTAAGCCACACAGCTACAAAACTTTCTAGCCCTTCCACACATGATAAAAAGGTGTGGTGTTAAGATCTTTAAGTGGCATTTGATTACTATCTTGAGAAAAAAGACACAAGGATAACGGAGACAGAGCGGACATGTCCCGCTGTACCTCTTGTTTTAAAAGAAAATCTGGTACATATATAGTCTCCTCATGATAACATTTAAATTGCAGAACTATGTCAGCGTTGCCTCTGTCTCAAAAGTAGAGCAGTTAAGAGAATGTTTACGGTCTCTCAAGCGTAGTCACAAGGTAAATGACTGCTGTTCTTTAACGTATACATAAATGGTAAAAAGGCAAAAGAGATGCCAATCCTAGATTTTAATCAAGGTGTTTGTGTTTGGTTCACAGGACTGAACTTCTTTTTTCTTGGTGTAGGATGACGATGCCAGAGTCAAAAGGGCCTTTCAAACTCTTCTTGTATATGTTGGGAATGTTGCACAGAATCCTGACAAGGAAAAATTCAGGAAAATTCGCATTGGTAATCCATTATTCCAGGTCAGAAACTTACTTGATTGATGATGTTGAGACCATTTATATCCTCCAGAAGAATTTAATTTTTCCATTAATTTGGGCTGAACTATTGGGATGGATTGTCACCGCAACTCTGGGCATACTGAATAATCCATCGGCTAACAGCATCAAACACAGTTTGAGCACATCCTCTTGCTCATGACCAAGAACTTTGCATCCCATGTCATATTCACATTGAGCACTGATTGTGAAGGCATTTAACTGTTGTGAAAACTTCACATTGTACCTCTCGGTAGTCTTCCTATGCGTTTCATGTTTTTAGCTTCAGATTCACATTAAAGAAAGCTCAAATATATCCAAATTTTCTTTCTAGAGTAGATGATTGAACTTGCATGTTGTTCTATAAACACTACTGTGTGATGAAGTGCTCTATTTTTCTATCAGCAACTATGATGTTTTGGTAAAAACAAATCTGGTTAGGAATAAAATCCTGCCTGAGACAAGTTCTGGGTTGACAGGTTACCGGTTTGACTTGTTAAGCTGAATCGAGTTTTACAACCATGATGAGTACCCCTTGCTTATATTTTTCTAATAATTTTCCCCTTGTATGGTGGCAGAGTAGGGTTGGAAGATTGAGAGGAGGCATTGAGTTTCTTGAACTATGTGGGTTTGAAAGAATCGAAGAGGACAAATTCTTGTTTCTTCCTCGTGATAAGGTTGACTTGGCTGTTCTAAACTCAGCAGGACTGGAGATAAAGTCTGCAATGTCGAATCCTTTCTTTGGACTTCTCTCCCATGCGTAAGATATCATAATCGGTGTTATATTCAGATTACTTTCTCGATTCTTAATCAAGTTGTAAACTTCGAGATAATCGAAACGAGAAGAAAATATACAAGACCTTGGTGTGTGTGTGTGTGTGTTAATCTTACAGTCTAATGCAGCGCAGCTCTCCTTCTAATAATTTTTATTGATATACCACAAATTAAGCTACTGCAAGCGTAGCTATATACAACTTGAAATTGCTAGCCAAGTACTGTATGTATTTCGTAATTATTCCATCAATAATCTGTGGAACTCGTCCACTTGATCATCAGGCAGGTCCAGGCAAATATTAAGGCCTCCATCACCTTCTAGTCCAGGCAACAGGAAGACCAAACCAGGTTTTAACACAACTGGAGTAGCATATTTAAGTTTCCCCCAAGAAAATACATCTTCCTCTAGCCCCAGCCTAAACCATGCCACTAATGAGAAGCTATTCTCATTGCAAGGCGTCCCTCTGTGGACCTCTAACCAGTCTATCCCAGACCTCACATACTCATCATCGAATCTCTCTACCCCTTCTTGCACTTTCCTTACAATGTAAGAATCCTCTTTGTCCTTGAGTTCTCTCACACTTGCTCGTGCACATCCGGGAACCAAAGCATTCCCAGCAAATCCAATTTGAACTGGTGGCACCACAATTCTTCTCACGTCAACTGGAAACAACATTGTGCTACATACCTCATCATGAATCTTTGTTGCAATGCTCCTTGCCTTCCATACCTTTGCAGCTATGGCGTGAAAAGTGGTGCACTTTTTCAATTTCCCATCCTTGAGGGCTGCCATTTTTAGGCTGGCAATGCGTTGAGGGGGGATATGGATCAAATGAGTCGTATTATGTGGAGTACTAAAGTGCATGACATTAGTGCACCTTTTGCCTCCACCTGAGAAAAAGTTGTCTCTAGTTTCACTGGGTTTGGAGTACTCATGGTGTGGGTGACTAATTCTTGGTGGGTTCCTAGCTTTGAAGATTGTTCGATCAGGATTTGGAACTATGACCAAATCATCACCTCGAGTGAATGCAGCCAAGTTTTTCTCAAAATCCCTGGCAGCAGCCCCGTCCAAGACACAGTGATTGTACCGGGAGGCAAGTGCTAAACTTCCACATCCGAACTGTGTCAACTATCAAAACAGAAGATTAAGCTTTTAAATAAGAACAAAATGTCTCCTAGAAATCAATTTTGTAAGACGTTTAAGATGGAAAAGGGAAAGGAAAAACAAAAGCTAACAAGTAATGGTAGTAGTTGAACCTGTATACAAAGAAGGGGCTTGTCTTTGAACTCCATTTCATCCTCTCCCTCTTCACGCAAGAAAGCCACCAGCTGTTTGAAATCTGGTTTGGGTGCAAAGAGCCCACCAAGCTGGCTCAATCTGGTGTCAGTTCTAGCTGCAGCAACAACAATACCAGCACCATTACAGTCAATCTCCAACCTACTGTTATCTTCCAAAGCTGGCACAAGCCGTCCAGCAAAAAAGTCGTAAGGCACTAGCAAAGAACGGAGTGCACGGTATAGGGTATTGTAAGATTCAGAGAAGCTGATTTTGTTCTCTGGAGGATCATAAAAGGAAACGGATTCTTGATATGCAACAAGAGGCAAGTCTAAGTTTGATAAGAAAATTCGCCTTCGATTTGTGGGTATCTCTGGTACAATCACAACTTTCTCCACCAACTTCACCCCCTCCATGTTCTTCGTTGAGTTTTCTCACCTTGCCTTCCCTTCTTCATTTTGTGCTCGCTTAAATACTGAACCTTCATTTCCTCACCATTTATGATATATAGAAATGTAACTGCGCGTAGTTTCTGTATTAAATGAAAGAGTAGTTTCTTAAGTCAACATGAACATAAAGAAGAGAAACGTAAACTGTGTAGACTTAAATATCCATGATATTAATTAGATGTTTTTTTTAAGAATAAAATAGTAATTTCATTAATATTAGTACAAATAAATAAATATTAGTATTGTCTTGTTTGAAAGTATAGTTGCGATTGCTTTTTACTTGGAAAGACATCAAAATAATATTTTTTATTTTTAAAAAATTATTTTTAATATCAACACATTAAAATGATTTAAAAACATCAAAAAATATTAATTTAAAAAATAAAAAATAAAAAATTTTAAATTTTTTAAAATATTTTTAAAATGTAAAAACAAACTTGTTGTTATAAAACTATATTTATCTACCATAGTATTTTTCAACTTTGAATAATATAGATTTTTATCTATTTTTATTTTAGGTGCTGAACTTTATTTATTCTTAATTACGTCCTATTTTTTATTATACTTCATTATTGAATTAGAAACCACCTTTACAAAAAATAATTTTATGCTGTTCTTAAAAATACAATAGATAAATCAAAAACCAAAATTATTTAAAAAGAAGAAGATCTTTTCACACTTTCATTGTTCACGTGATGTGAAAATGTTCAATTATGTCCCACAAGTTTCACTTCTTTTATATTTGATCCCTTTTTTTTGGCTTTTTATGCTTCAGTTTGTAAATTTATTTTTTCCTATGTGTTTAGTCCCTAATTGTCTAGAGAAGGGAAAGAAAGCAGCCATGGAGTCTCCTTGAAAAAAATAGGAAAAAAAATATGGTGACATTGATATTCAACAAATTCACTTGAAAAATAATCTAGTAGATTTGTTTGCTAAAACATTACCAATTATAATATTTGAAAGATTACAATGCAATATTAGAATGTAACGATCTTAAAAATTTAATGTGATATATTCATTAGATAGAGCTAATGTTGAGTTAATAAGCATTATGCTCTTTTTTTCTTAACCAAGTTCTTTTTCTTATTGAGTTTTTTTTTTGTTAATATTTTTAATGAGATAGTTTTCAATGTGTAAGGCTATACAAAAAACTTCTAGAGGATGTTATAAAATTATATAATGTATGTGAATGTTTGTTTGCCTTCTTTTACCTTCTTGGGTTCGTTTATCACTTCAAAGTTCATTTGAATTCTATATTTTTTTTTATGATTTTTGAACTTACAAGCATAGTTTTCAGACCTGACCCGGTCCAAGGCCCTGGTTCCAGGTTTTAACTGGGTCACCGGGTCAACCGGGTCAATTTTTTTAAAATCAAAACGACGTCGTTTTAGTAAAAAAAAAAAGTCAACGGGTTGCAATCGGGTTTTTGATCGAGTCTTGCTGGGTCGCCGGGTCATACCAGGTTTTTTCTTATCCTATTAAAAACTTCAACCCGGTCTGGTTCCAGCCCCTCAAGTGAACCATCAAGTGAAAGCCCAGGATATGATTTATATTTTTCTCTAACACACCCCCTCAAGTGAAAGCCCTTTGGGGCTTAAAACTTGCACAGACCCACTTTACCTTGTGTTTAATTTTTATCAAATAAATGGGGATGGTGAGATTCGAACTCGTGACCGCTTGGTCATCAAGACTCTGATACCATGAGAAATTATAAAATAAGAGCTATTCAACTCTTGTTTTTCATTACTGATGAATGATATTCTTATATACAAGAAGAAGCTTCAATTAGCTCTTAAATCAAGGAAACTATCTTAAATCAAGGAAACTAAAATAGGATACAAATCAAGCAATAAGCCAAGGATGCTAAATATGAAAAATAAATATTGATAGTTGACTTGCTAATATGCCCTCTCAAGTTGGAGCATGGAGGTTACGAATGCCCAACTTGCCAACAAGAAATGAGAATTGATGGGAATCAAGAGCTTTGATGAAGAGGTTAGCAAGCTGTAATTTAGAAGAAATGTGTGATGTAACAATGGACCCTGATTTGATAAAATCCTGAATAAAGTGACAATCGATCTCGATATGCTTTGTGCGTTCATGATGCACCGAATTAGCAGCAATATGAATGGCAGCATAGTTGTCACAATATAACTGAGCAGATGAAGAAATAGGAATCATCAAATCATGTAGTAAAGTGCGAAGCCAAATAATTTCACAAGTTGTAGTAGCCATAGAGTGATATTCAGCTGAGGAGCGCAAACAATAGTTTGTTTCTTGGTTTTTCAAGAAATGGGAGAACAACCCAAAGTAATAAAGTAACCAGTAAGTGAGCGCCAAGTAACTGGACAACTAGTCCAATCAGAATCACAGTAAGCATGAAGTTGAAGATCGAATGTTGATGGTAGAAAAATTATATGTACTAACACTATGCTTACAATATTACACTATGAATAGAGGTAATGTTGAAAAGATGATAAAATACCCCTCCATTTCTTGATTTGTATTATTCTTAATTATTCTATGTACTATTGAGTATATTGTATATCTTTAGAAATTATTAACTAAGAAATTTATCTATTTTAAAATGCATACATCCCTTTTATCCAAATTTTAATTTTGTAAATAACTTATTTTGAGACTAAAATTGATATAATTGTATAAAATAATTTGGGTGTATAATTTATACTATTTCAACAGTATAAATATGTATTTCATATTCCCCCTTTTATTTTTATAACCATAGTTAGACTCGCCGATTAAGACCCTTGCCTAAATTAAGTTTTACTTCTTTCCGGAACTTCCTAACCAAGATGATGATATTTTAAGTTTTTTTTTATTTATTAAAAGAACCATGAAAAAACATTTTTCGAGTGATTTTTTAAAATTTACAATTTAAGTTGAATCCTCCAAATCACTATTCAAGCTCCAAGCTGAGCCCCAAATTGGATCTTTTAACTATATTTATGACCAAATTCCTACCATCATATGAAGTGATGTTTATACTTATAAAACCTAAATTAGCTTGGTGTATCGACTTAAAACCCGCATGATTTTTAAGCTAAATTGGTTCAAATTAAAAAAAAATATTGGAGGATATTGATCTAGTCTTGACCGGTTCAAAAAAATCGATTACTTATGATATAATCAATTCGGGTAAAATTAGGTCAAACACTCATTGATTTTTTTCTATCAAAATAATATTATTTGATTTTTTTTTAAAGAAAATTGAAATCCTCTTAACCTATGACACAAACCTTATAATGATTTAATTTTTAAATTGAGTTTTAAAACAATAGATATGATATAAAAAAAATAATGGTCGAAAGTGTAAAACATTAGAGAAAATTGATCAGTCTTGACTAGTTGAAAAACCTTCATTCGATTACTTATGATATAATTTATTCGGGTAAAATTAGATAAAAATCTGGTTGATTTTTTAAAAAATTTTTCTCTAAAAATAATATTATTTTATTTTAAAAAAATAACCAACTACACTAACATTACCATCATTCAACTCCTAAATCAAGCTATCAAGTTTTAAAAACAATGGGCACGACACAAAATAACACAAGGGGCGAAAGCATAAATTTCCATTACAGTCCCTTCTTCCCTTTCCACGTCTTTAATTAGCAGTCAGCAGTAACATTTATTTATTTTCTCACAAAAAGTAAACTAAATAAACTTTAAGCAATAAATCTCAGTTCCTTTTATTTATTTATTTTCCGAGAATTCAAAATCCCACCTTCCCCGATAACAAAGAAGCGACTGCTTTTTGATAGGGTTTGCTTCTCTCTCTTCGGGCTCAAAATCACATTCTAAAATTCTGCAATTCGCCAAATTAGGGTTAGGGTTTTAACTATGTATGCTGATCGCGTAGACGCTGCAGCGAAGACTTCAATAAAGGATCGCCTTAACGGCAATTCCATCGGCGACTCCGCTCGCCTCCGTCATATTACTGGCAAAAGGTTTTGTTTCCCTTTCTCTACTGTTTCACCTTACTTGAATTTTAATTTATGTTAGATTTTATTGATTTATTAAGGAGAATTTAGGGTTTGTGGAGGTTTTTTTGGGTTAAAAAAGTTAATATTTACAGTGAGAATCTGTATTTTAGCACCGGAAGAAAAACAGTTGAGCTAAGCGTTTAGCTTCGTCCACATTGTAAAATAAAAATAAGAATCGGCGCTTCGCTAGGGAATTATGTTGGGAATTGCTTCAAAGAGAGTTTTATTAGTTTATGGTCATACATGTAGAGATTAAAGACCCGGGAGCTTGGTATTCGATTCTCACTCTGTGATATCATCGTCTTGTTTTAACTGTTGATTTTGGCTACTTGTTTCTGTGTGAGAAGATTGAATGTTTGTGGATGAAGACACGCCTGTTCTTTTGATGCCTAAAATATGAATAAGCGTCTTGGGAGTTGCATATTTTTTTGGGAAAAGTGTGGGAGTTTCTGGACATGTAGATTCACTTTCCATGCTGTATGTGAGAGATTGAGATAGTTTATCAGAGTAGAGCAATTGGTTATATCAATTATAGGCTCGTATGGGTGAACTGATTTTTCAGTCAAGCGAAAAGCTGCAATTGGTTATATCAATTATAGGCTCTGCAACAAAAGGACTTGTGATAATCTGCTTTCTATATTTGTGTTCCATTCGGTATGGCTTTTAGTAAATGATTCAAGTTGTTTTGTAACTTTTGACTAAAAGAAAAGTTATAAACATGTTTGGTTAGAAATGATTTTGGACTTAAATCTAATAAATGTTGTAAAATTGGGTCAAAAGTTTGCTTTAGTGACAAGTTAAAGTTTTTAACTTTAAGTTTCTTGATTCTTATATTAGCTATTTAAACGAAAAAATTGTTTTGAGTCATTTGTTGCCAATCATACTTCTATCTGAACTCTTTTTTATCATAAGTTATTTATGTAATGACTTTTGATTGATGACTCGAAGTTAATAGTTACTTTTCATTGGTCAAACCTAACAGACTCTTGTATTTTTTTCCCTTCCAAATCAAGTCATTGGTTGCATGGGTTATGCCTTATGAGAGTACATGTCTTTTGCTACTAGACTCTATTTTCTTTTTCTTTTTTTATCCATTGTAAATCGAATGAATCTCTTTCATAATGATGCTCTTATATAATTGTTATCCCGGTTGTTTTCATATTGTTCTCGAGTGCCCCGATATCCAAAACAGTATCACTGAGTTCATATCACATTATTTGCAGGCAGAGGCAAGATGATAAATGGGAACATGATCTCTATGATGATGGTGGACCACGTGTTTCAAGTATGGATTGACTATGACAGAATTACTGGACCTAAAAATTGCTGCTATTGTTGGATGCAACTAAATCAACTATATTTTCTCATGACTTTTTCTTAATGACTTGTGAAGATCACAAAATTGATGCTCGAGATCTTCGGTTAAAGCTCCAAAGGAAAAGTTTCCAGCAAGCGTCTCCCCGTTCAGGTGTGCGGGATCTGCGTGAAAAACTATCGGGGACGATGAATTCACAGCCAGCAAATGTTGATCCACCCAAACCAAAAATAGCTGTTGCTAAACCAGCCAGGAGAAGTGTTGCTGTTGAAGCTCCTGAACCAGAGATTAAAAAAACTGCCAATGTGGTTTCTAGAAAAGGATATCAGCTGAAGGCATAAATCTTATCTTATTCTCTCATCAAGTGTTTGCACTGCTTTTGTTTTCTTGATGTTTTCCATTAATGCTGAGGCCTAAATTTTCTGATTTATTGATATTTAGAAATTATTGTTCAGGCTACCTTTTTAGCTTGGGTTTATGTCATTCAGTCATATGCATGTTTCGAAGAACTTTCTCAATTTTGAATGAAGTTTTGGAGAGTTGTGAGCTTGTAATATTGTGTCTGAATAATTATGAACCTCAGGTATTAAGCTCGCAGTCAATTTGGAAAAGACTATAAGAAGGAAAACGTTTGCGCTGGCCCTTGAGTTTATTAGTGTTATCAGTCAACTTATCACTTTAAAAACAAATGAAGGAACTCTGCTCTGTCTAGTTAGAGGTTTTGATTATGCTTAGGTGCCTTGATGCACTGTGGTAGAGGCAGTTTTTTTTCCCTTTTTTCCCTTTTTGTGATTTGTCAATTGACTGCAATCTTGATCAGTTGATGCTATGGTGAAAAATTGTAGACTGCTGCGACAATTAATGATTTTAGCTAACAGGAACTGCTTGAAGCAATTGAATTTGTACTAAACTTCAGCATTAGTAAATGTTTAGTTATGCATTCCATGACAACTAGATACCAGGAAGTTCTTGTCATTATAGGATCACTTAGTTGTGTTATGCTTTCTGCGTTTTGTATTTATTTCCAAACAGTTCATTGATTGGCAGTTAATCATGATGCTTAGTGTTGTTTATTGATCCTTTAGGGTGATAAGGCAAAGCCTTCTATTAATTTTAAGTTGAAAGAAAAAAAAGGCGTTCACATAAGAAGAGCATTCTGGGATGGCTCTACTATACTGTTAGTGCCTAAAATTCCAAGTTGGGTTATAACATGTCATTAGAGTTAAGAAACCTCTATTTGCCTGTAAAATCATTACTGCAGACCTGTTTTGCTATTTCTAACTCTTTAATCTTTTTTGCAGACGGATTCATCTGTGGATGGCTTTTTGCAGTCATTGGGTCTTGAGAAATATCTCATTACTTTTCAAGCTGAGGAGGTACAATTTTTTGTTTTTATACTTAAAATATGTGCACTTGCATATCATCTTTAGGAGTTTTCTCTTGATTATTAACATGCTCAAATATATACAGGTGGATATGACAGCTCTTGTACACATGAATGATGAAGACTTGAAGGCTTTAGGGATACCAATGGTAAACTCAAGCTTGATCTCTTGGCCAGGATATGCTTAAATCATGGCTGATTTTTTCTATTGAAAGTCTGTAGTTCTTGATCATTAGGATTCAGAGAGAGAGATCATCTCAGAGATCAGTAACTCAGGCAACTGTCTAATGTCCAGTTTCCGTCTTCTTTTTAAGACTTATCCTAACTTGCTGTCATCATTTTAAGCATTGTGTTTTCAACAAGTATAGTAGCTGGGTGCATAAAAAAAAAAACTTTTAATCTGGATCAAAGTTGCTAAGTTAGGATGAAAGGGTTTTCTTTAAAATGATCTAAAATCCTTGGATCCTTTTGAGTGAAGAGATTTGTTGGGATGAGAGAATTTTGACCATAATCTGCCTTCTCAATCACCTGCTCTCTTCCTCACAAACACTATTCCCTTCAACCCTACATGCACAAAAAAAAAAAAAAACCCGAACAAACAAAAGTAGTAATACTTGTGCTGTTTTCAACTATTGGAATGATGTCTTTGTTTTTTTTGCATGAATATGCTGTGCTATTAGACCAGGACTCTGCTGTGTTTTTATGAATGGCTGTTATTATTATGTGATCTTCTTTCATCACTTCATTTGTCAAATAGAAATCTCATTTTTATCTCAACTTGAAGGCAATTGCTTCTGGGATGAGGCATTCACTTGTCGTAACATAATGATTTAACTTTTCTCCCTTTTTTGCCCTTCACAAATTGCATGGATTTAATATTTCTTTGATATATAACAGTCTGTTGTCATTTTAGTTCGAAGATGTCATCCAAAGCCTTTTGTTGCCCCCCCCCCCCACGTTTGCAAATTAATCTAAAAGAAAGGCGTGAAATTTATCGACTGTTCTGGTTATGCCTGTCTTGCATGATAAAAGCATGAATGCTAGAAACGGGAAGGCCTCACGTGCACCATGATACTTCACAATAATGTGATATGCCTTGTTTATACACTCTACTAGGCACCCACCTGGCTTCTTAGCTTTTCTCTCCCTACGACTTTCAGTATGTTGTGTTTACAATTCGAAATGCTCTGATGGTCTGCTTCCACTTTTTGATTCCTGATCAGATGTTTGGTTCATTTTGGTGGTTTCAGGGCCCAAGGAAGAAAATACTCTTAGCGTTAGAATCAAGGGCCTGAGACTTAGGAGACGATGTATTATTGGTTTGTTCACCCCGTTTGGTGCAGGCCTTCATGTAACATCTCCCCTCTGTTTTCCCTAGTATTGCTACAGTGTCTTTTTCCGGTTAATTATTGTGAAACCAGTATGAGTGGCTAACTCTCGACAAAGGTAGAAGCTCTTTTCGTCTTGGTTCCTTTGGATTTTATGGATATTAGATAGTAGGTACAACCTTAAATTGGTGCAATCTTTGTGCTTCCTTTAGCTTTTTTGCTGTCCTGCATGTTTTTGAGCTGTTTCTGTTTTCAAGCTCTTAAAATTTAAACCTCTTCCCACTTGGGAGCATGGAAATTTGTCAATTAATCAAGATAATTGAACAAAAATATAATTTTATTGGGGAGTATGTTCCTCTCTTGATGACAATACATCAAAGAACTGTATGAAAATTCGTTCATTAATTAAAATATTATTTAAATTTAAATTTTAAATAGGAACCAAACAAAAATATTTAATCAATGTTCCTCATTTGATGAAATTAATTGAGATATTATTTAATTAACATATTATTTAAATTTTAAATTTAAATTGAAACTATACAAAAAAATCATACAGAGGTCGATTCAAAAGTATTTAAAAAAAATGATTTTTTTAAAATTTTTATTATTTTAATTTTTTTTTTTTTTGTGTTTTCAAATTATATTTTATATGATGATATAAAAAATAATTATTTTAATATATTTTTTTAAAAAAAAATTAAAAAGCAACCATCATAGCTTGAGACTAGGTTCCTGACTTGGTGACAAAATATCAAAGAACCTTCTAAATTTATTTAGAGGTTTTCGATTTTACATTACACTTTTCCTTGCGAGAATCAATTTTGTGCAATTACATTGAACTGTGCTATGAATTACTAGGTACTTGCCATAAAAGCTGGCTTTCCATCAAGAGTTGTAAAGAAGAAGAATGAGTCTGCCACCATTTAGTTGCCTCTAGTAGCGTGTTTGCCTTGCATTTTAAAGTGTTTTTTGAAATTCATTTGAACTAAAAAAAAAACATGATTTAATTACCTAATTATAATAAACAAACAAAATAAAAATACTTGAGCTTCTTCACTAAATAAGCCTCTAATAAACACAGCAGCTCCAAGAAAATTCGCAGGAAACAATCGATTCCTCCATTGTCACAGAAAATAGAAAATAGAAAATAGAAAGCCTTCACTGGGTCAAATGGATTCAATGATTGCTTGTATTGTGAACAGTTTTCTTCCTCGGGTGTTTGGTATTTTTTGGCATTTGTGATGGGGTTTAAAACCTTTGGAAGGAACTAGGACGTGGCCTGTAAGTATTGGCAAATGATTAGATACACGCAGCAACCAAACTGGAAGATAAATACCCAAAGTGCAGCCCCTTGGTCACTAAATTGCCTCTGCGATGTCATCTGGAACCCTTCTCTCCGGCAGATGGGGCCTTGTTCATGAAAAATCACTTCCACGGCTAGTAACTAAGATGCCACCTTATCTTTAGCCTTCCATAGCAAGTACTTTGCCTTTTCTTGCTTGTATCTTCTCCATTCTCTTAATGCAGCAAGGAGGAATTGCATTGAAACTGGCAAGAAGAATGGCTGTGGAAATAGTACCAAAACCACGTGTAAGAATAAATCTGGGCTATTAAAAAACTTGACTGTGGTATTCTACAGAAACATGTTAGTATAGGAAACTCAAATAGGATAAAGGAAAAAAAAAAATAGCTCTCAGAAACATACCGAGTACACTGCAAAACAGTGCTCAAACGAGTAGTAGCTGACAGACATGATTGATGGGTGGAAGAAGGCATCCTCTGCCAAAGATCTTGCTTGTCTTGAGGACACTGAGACAACAAGATTAAACTCATATTTAGGCTCCCCTTGAGGATTCAAAGTTTTGACAGGAAATCCTCATCTGAACGAACAAGACTGGAGCTGCAAAGTAGTGCATAGGAACATACCAGCTGAAGCATCGTAAAATCCAAGAGAGGCGTTAACTCGAGCTAATTTTGCTGCTTCAAGGGAAAATTTTACCTGTACAAAGAGATGAAATATCACGACAAATGACAACTCAAGCAGGACAAGATTCAAAGGATAATAAGCAATGACAATTGTAAATTCCAGGAAAAAAATCATTAGGTAAATTTGGAATACAAAGATTAACAGGCCTTGGGAATGAAATGGCCAAAACTAACATAGAATATATACGAAAGAACAAGGTGATTATATGTTACAGTAACAGAGTTGGTCCCACGTTCCTGCTAATGTATCTGGAAATTAAGATGCACTGTTTGTATCGGGAGGAACCTTCTAGGAATAGGAATTGATTTTGTTTTAAAAGAAATGAACTTTTCCATAAAAGAGACTTTGATTGAAAATAACAGAGACCATTTATAGCCAGAAAACAAAAAGAATAGATATTTAGATATTAAATAATTTTAAAAAGACTTTGAAAAAGGAAATTATTTTATAAAATCCAAAAAAGGTCATAACAAGTCTTGGCTCAAAAATAGGAAATATTTACTATATCCTGATTTTATTAGGACTCAAAAATAAATGCTTAAAGAATACTCAAGGAGATTTACAAGTCATGATATTGTCAGAAAGCAGCCCAACTGATACTTTTCTGAATTCTCATTTTTTACAGTAAAATACAAATTAAAATTTTCAAAACATACATTACTGATTGATACCAAATGAAATTTTGAATATGTATTCTCTTTCAAAATCTGGAACGCAAAGCAAAACAAACAGGTTCCTTGTCCTCTAAACTCACAGAGCATACATAAATTAATCCACTAGCAATTAAGGATGCGGTGCTCATGGGAAAAAAAATAACAGAAACAAGCATTCATTTGACAACTGACCTGCTTTCCTATCTCATCCATAATAATCATCCTAGGCAATGATTGAACCTGCACGAAATATTTTGTCATAATCTTAGCAGAGAATCTAGTCAAATCATGGTGGTGAGGTAATTAATGCTTGAACATACCAATTTTGAAAGAGATCCCAGCGTTGTGGCGCTTGAGTGAATATTAAAACACGTATGTTGCCGTGACAAGACATCCAATTCCCTGCAGAATAATTATGATCAATGAGAAATATGCTCATGTTGAGCTACAACTATGAGTTCTCCAAGACATTAAGAATTTTATAATTAATATAGACAAATTCTATAGATATAGAAGTCTTAAAAATTCAGTAAAAGAAAAACACGTGAGCAACAAAATGAGGTCTGAAGAATTCTAGAACAAAACTAATTAATTTCACAATGACTAACAGCCAGCTGGTGAAAATAGCTGTTTTCAGCTTCTACTGCAGTACTTATTGCTAGTTTTTTATATGCAGTAAATGAAAAGTACGGGTAATAGAGCATATTTATTAATCCCTATATTCTTGACCATTTTCTCACCATTCTGTGAAGCCTTTTTCACTGGCTAAAAGACTGTACGAGCCCATTGCACCCACATGAAGACTACCAGATTTTAGACCAAAAAGTTGCCGGAATTGCCCCACAAAAACTTCAAAAACTTTCTGAAGGTCCTGTTTTGGAAGATGCAAGCGTCAAAGTTGAGATACATAAATAAAAGCAATCTGCTATAATAGAACACGTGTTTCTAGTCACTTCAGCTAGAGAAACAAATACATACGATTTCGTACAATCCTCAATTACATAAATCACTTTGATTCCCCAGCCCAAAAAAAAGTTGCAGATTGTTCTGTATTACTGGAAATAAATAAGCAGCAAAGGCATATTATTTCTCTTCTTAACTTTATACACTAAGTTGAGATCGAATCAACTAGCAAACAAAGCAGGTTTGACAACAGTATCCCTTAGACTTTGTAAGCATAACAGGGCAAAAGTACTGACTGAATGTATACCAAGAGAA
>Ga0325404_1003654_pt1 | contig 16390 bp, 6 predicted proteins | sample PopdelMetagenome_18_FD_205664 | JGI IMG/M metagenome (GOLD analysis project Ga0325404, IMG submission 205664) | Populus deltoides microbial communities from Bellville, Georgia, United States - Xylem-Control-R1 | ecosystem: Host-associated > Plants > Phyllosphere > Stem > Wood/Secondary xylem... | reverse complement strand
TTAAAAATATTTTTAATTCCTAGGATTTAGAAATTTAAATTTAAATCTCAATTCATATCTGTTCAAAATGTTTCAACATTTGATCCTGTGGTTTCTACAAAACTTTCAATGTAACCCTCTTATAGTTAAAATGATTAACCAAGTCTTATTTGACTTGATTTTTGGTTTTTTCCTCTTTTATATAAATATATTTATTATGAGATATTTTCACATGATAGTTTACAAAATAAAAAAGGGAGAAAAATTAAAAAAATTAAAAGGAATTTATATTTAAATATTTAAGCCAAGTAAAAACATCTTGAATATTTAATTAACATGAGAAAAAAAATAAGGAGGTTAAGGTAAGAAATATAGTATTATACTCAATCCCACCAGCCAAAACCCTAAAAATATACGTTTTTCGAATATCAATTATACAATCCATGAATGGTGAAATCGAAACTTTTATTAATACGAAGTTGAAATATATATAATAATTGAAGGACTCTAATGTAGTTTGTCCCCCTAAAAAGATAACAAAAACAAGACACAGTAAAAAAAACAAGGCGCGGCCTTTCCTCTTCCTTGCTCTCTTTCTCTCGCCCTGGACCTGGTAAATTTCTACTTCCACTACGGCTGACACTGTCAGAGAAGTAAGAAATCAAATGGGAAGCACAAACGACGGCGAAGCGATGTCGTTGGGACGAAAATCGATAGTGGAAGTTCGAGGAGCCGGGGGTAAATTGAGGAAACCGCCGTCGCGGAGGCCACTGGCAACACCGTATGCTCGGCCGCAGGATAACCAAGCGCAACGGCATCGGTGGTTGTCGAAGCTGGTGGATCCGGCTTACAAGTTGATTTCTGGCGGTGCGAACTTGATTTTCCCCTCTTTCTTCTCCAAATCGGAGTCTGTGGATGACGATGCTAATCGGGAAGAAGATGACGGTCAGTTTTGATCGTCTCTGTTTTCTTTGTGATTAATTTTGATTATTTAGGGTTTTGTATATAGTATTTTGAATGATGATTTTTTTTTTAAATATTTTTTGAAGCTGCCGATTTGCGATTATTTATTTATTTATACGTTTTTATTTTTAATTTGATTAGTTATATGTTTTTTAATTTATTTATAGTGAAATCACATGAGGAGGTGGAGGAGCAGAATGCTAGTGGTGATGATGCCAATCTCACTGTTAATGTAAGGCAGAACTTTATATCTTTGTGGAAAAACATTCAAACTTTCAATTAGATAGGTTGAATTGAGGAATGCTGGCCTTGAAATGAATGAAGTATGTTGTTTGACTTGTTCCCAATTTTGAGTCTAGTTCGAAATATTTGGATGACATACTTGCTGCAACTTTCTTTTGTTGGAACAATTACTTTTCGTTTCGGGTAAGCTGATGGTTTTGTAAGGAGTAATGCTTGGTATGATGAATGGTTTTTAATGAATACTAACAATAGAGGTAGTGTTTTTTTCCCCTTTTCTATTGCAACTGTTGGATCATTTATGTTTTAGTGTATTCATGTTGAATTTGTTTAATTTATTTTGCTATATGAGTCATTACTTATTTTGAAGGTGCAGAAAAACACTTGGTATTCTTGATGCAAATTGATTGTAAACAGTAAACCTCATTTCCGTTTCTTTTTTTACCCCATTTTTTGTGGGTTCTTCATGTCATGTGTTTTTTGTGCTACATTTTGCTAGTTTAATTTATGTTTTGGAGAGTAATGAAATCTTCTTACAGCTTATCAGTGATAGTAATATATGTTTGTTATTTTGTGCATTTGTTCCTTTCTAACTGGTATTGGTTTAGATTTTAGAATATGAAGTTGTAAGTTTTTATTCTCTGTTTGTTTTATATTTTCATGAGCATTTACTGAAAGAATGTTATGATTGATGTATTCATGAATTATTTGTACAACAGTGTTATTATAACATAAGCTTTTCTTCGGGCTTTTTAACTTCTGGCATTTCTGTGAATAAAATAGTCTCACCATTGGGAATTATTTCTGGCAGCAAGCAGCACCCAGATCAACTGATGTAGCGGGTACTAGCAGAGCTGCAGAAATATCCAAGTGTGGTTCTGACTTTGAGGGCCATGAACATCAAAAACTTGGCATTTCTGGTCATAATGGGCTTTCTGAAATTGAACAAGTAGTGAAGGACCGGAAGTTTTCTAGGTAATGATAATTGATTACATGTGTAAATATAATCTTAAAGAAACATGGACTTTTCGTACCACTTTTGTTCCACCATTGCCATTGAACTGACATGGAGCCTGGTTGTGACGATCTAAATATGAAAAATTCATGGTTCTCTCCATCACTATGCAGGGATGAAATTAATCGTTTGATGGAGATACTTCATTCAAGAGCTGTTAATCTTCTGAATGTTGAGCAAGAAGAGGAACACTCAAGCATGACTGCTAGAGATGTTGGAAGGCCTGCTGCTGCCATTGAATGTTCAAGAAAGTCAACTGAAGAAAAGCGAGAAGATATTAACACAGCTATTTTGGGAACTTCAAAAATTCAAGAAAAGAGATATTCAAGCGTGATTCCTGGAGTTGTTGGAGGCCTTGCAATCCCCTTCGAAAGTTCAACAAAGTCAACCGAAGAAAAGCATAAAGATTTGAATACAGCTATTTGGGGAAACTCAACCCCTCTTGTCAAGTCAACTGTGAGTGGAATAAATTATTGCAATCAATGTGCATTTTCAATGCAGCATGTGTTTATAAATACGATACAATGTATATTAGATGTTCAAGGCGCATGCTTCTCTAAATTCATGTACTTTGCAAGGCACATGCTTCTCTAAATTCATGTACTTTCTCATGCATCAAGCACTGGATTCTCATATCAGGGAAGATACATGCAAAAGATCATTCTTGAGATTGCTTATACATTTGTGTTTGGAACTTAATCTGAATATACATCTGCATGCAGGCACACACTCATATGAGCTATTTTTTCAGCACACCATTGGAATTAAGGCTTAAAGTAAACTTGACCAGATTATGACTTTAGGAATTAAGTTACAATTAGGACATCAGTGCTTGACAGTGTTTTTGTTAATGGCATGGCTGTCCACTTGCATCCTCCAAGGAAAAGAGTTTTTTTCTGGAAAGGCTTGAGAGGAAATTGGGAAAAAAGAAAGACAGGAATCTAAGTTCTATTCATATACAACATACAGACACATATACCTCTATATTTTCTCTTTTTTTCATAATTGCTAGGAATGGTTTACTTTTGCAAATGCACAAGTGAAGTGCACAAAATTGGATGCATACTCTTTTTTCATTTTCTCATATCCATGGATAGCCTGATAGTTGTGTGTAATCTCACAGCTGCCAGATGATGTTGGAGCCTCACCAATTGATATTGCAAGGGCTTATATGGAAAACCGAGCATCAGAAGTAGGCTTTGGCTCTAAGAGTTCAATTTCAAAAGATCGAGGGGCATTAGTGATAGGCAACCTGCTTGGATCAAAGCCATTTTTGCCATCTCCTTCACCTAAGCCCTCCACATGCTGGCCAGGTGCCATGGTACAGGATCAGCGTGGGTTTATGACTCCACAAAGTCAAAGAGGGAGATTCGGGCTTCACAATTTCCCCCGAACTCCTTATTCTAGAACTTTTTATTCAAAGTCTAAGTCCCAGGTATGTGGAATCAAGTTTTCTTATGCCAATGGTGCTTTTTTGGACGTGTTTCATCACATGTGAGATGACTCTTTTCTCTTCTACACATTTATCGGTTGCTTCAGTTACAAGGTGATCATGACAGGCCCTTGAATATGACGTCATCTCCCTTTCAGCAGCCTCAAACTCCTGTATATGGACAGGTAACTTTCTTTGTCTGGAGTCATTGTGTTTTCTTGTTTTGTCTATGTAATTTATTTCAATGGGATGCCATCATGTTGTTCTGTTACCCTGGACAAGAAAATTTTAAATTTATGGACAGGTAATTTTTCAATATTCATAGTCATCGTGTTTTTCTGTCTTGTAGATGTGATTGTCATGTTCTTTTGTTTCTTGGACAAAAAAATAAAAAAAAATATATATGGCATAATTGTGTGATAAGTTATAGTGATTCTAGTTTTGGTCGAGACTTAACACTCCAGTGGAATTTTAGATGCAGCATTGGCTGCATGAAAATGAACTAATTTCTTGGCCTAAGGTGAAGTCTTTTTGTCCTGTCATAGAAATTTTCTTGTCTGTGATTCTATGTTGCTGTTGTCTTGGTACAAACTATTGTCATAATCAATAAACTTTCAAGTATTGTTCTTAATTTCAGTTTTTGAGCTTGTAGGTGAATTCAAGGGGCAATTCAGTGGATGATGTACATGGTTCTGTTGGACCCGTTCGTAGGACTAGGATACGGCATAAAGCTGTTGCAGAAACTCCTTCTAGAGGGTCTGCTAGTTATCATTCAACTTTAAACAGTCCTCAGGTGGAAAACTTCAATGCCTTTGAAGGATTATTTTCAGGTGTAAAGAAGAGTACAGAAAAAGGAGGAACAAGTAGCCCCTCAAAATTTCTGGTAGGAGATAGTGAGCCACAAAGCTCCAAAGTCAGTGTTCCATCCGTTCCTCCACATTCCAGGCAGATGGCTCAGAAGATATTAGAACACTTGGAGAGAAATTTGCCAACTCCTAAAGAGAAATCTGCTGAGTTGAGGCTAGCCACCTCCTGGAAGAAATCCCTCTCCTCAAACAACAATAATAGCTTGGCCAATGGCCCCGACTCTTTGAGAAAACCAGATCAAGCTGACAAAACAAATTCAGCTCAGGCGACTGAAGATAGAGGGAATCTTCCTTTTAAGTTTGCTCCTCGGGAAGTTACTGTTCAAGCTGACACTGCTGCAAAAAATAATACTTCAGCTTCAGACATGAAGGCTGTGCCAAATGCCGCTTCCTCGGAGTTTCCAAGTTTTCAGAAGAAGCCTCCCACTCACTCTTCAGGGAATAAACCAGTTTTGCCTTCTATTACTGTTGGCAAGCCTGATCAAAGATGGTCATTATCTTCTGATAAGACAACTTCCGGATTTACTTTCCCTGTCTCTGCATCTTCGGGTGTACACTCTGAGCCTCCAACACCAACCATCATGCCATCAACCTCAGCCACTGTTCCGTCTCCACCTAAAGACGCATCCTCAATTCCTTCATATAGTTTTGGCTCTAAGAAGTCTGATCCTGCCCTTGTTTTTTCTTTCCCTTCAACAAGCAACGCCTCTATACCAGACAATGCATCTTCCGATCTGAAGTTCAAGTTTGGATCAGAGAAGACAACTAGGTTATCTTTCAGTTCTATAGGCAAAGATGCCATCTGCTATTAAAGAAAACAATGACATTTTTATGTTTTTTTTTTCCTGGTATTTTTAGGTATTCATCCTTTTCCAACATTTGCCAAATTAACTGAATTGAATTATTAGTTATTGACAGAACTCATGTAGTTCTCATTTCTGAATCATCATAGCCCTAAGCCGGATGATTGGGCCGGGGCCCATGTCCAATCTGTTTAGGCCCAAATACCTGCTGGTGAGTTTGCTTTGGGGCAGACAAGAGGGGGTCCTTACTGGCCCCCAGCTGTTCCTTGTTGTGGATGAAACTTGATGATTTAAACAGTAAGTGGCATAAATTCTTATCACACAATTGAAGAATTTGTGTACTGAAAGGCTTTGGTTTTCAACATTAGAACATGATGCCGTGGGAATCACATGTAGCTCCCATTTTCATTGCAGGAAGAACTTGTACCCTATCAGCTAGCTTACAATTATTATTATTCACCCTGTCCCTGTGGGTTCCATCTTAACGACCATTGAATTTCATGATGCCCCACCTTTTCCCTCTTCTTTTACTGGTTTAATTTCATTTTCTTCCCTCTTGTTGTCCTTGCTACCTTAGATTGAGATCTAATTTAGCTCTGGAAAGCGTGTGCATCTTCTTCTTCTTGATTTTTTTTTAAAACTATTAGGGTTCAAGTCTCAAGTTTAATTGTGAAAAGTAAAATTCTACGAGCAATCCATTGCTGTTGTAGATGGTTTGATTTCGACCACACAACAAATCTAATTTAGGTCCAAACCAGAGCTTCTATGTTCTTCCCTTTCAAGTGTGAAGTTCACATGGGCGGGCTCTACATGGAAAAATAAAATAAAAAATAAAACACTAAACGCAAGTGGTGGTGTTTGGTGCATATGGGGTTCTAATGGCTTCAAATGCATCCTCAATCCGTTGGCGCAAATTGAGACCTCAATTTAGATGTATAAAAATTAGTCCAAAGTTACTAAGTGGTTGTCAATTTGACAAAAAAAGAAGAAGTTCTGGGACTGCAAAATTCCACAAGTTGTTTATAAAGGCACTGAATTAGATCTTTTGATTTGTGAATTTTGGGTTTTTTATAACTATTCAAATCCCCACTCGAGTAAAAATTTAAAAAATTTGATTCAGTTAAACTTGATTTATCTAGAAAAACTTAAGTGAGAATTGACTTGTGATTTTTTAAATTGTTTTTTATTAGAAAGATGTTTCTTTTTCTTATGTTATAGACAAAAAAAAAAATTTACATTGTTTTGAAGCACAGTTAGGTTAATCTATTGATCCACAAGTTTAGATCTATTTGGTAATGTCACTGGTTGCGTGATTATTTTTTTAAAATTATTTTTTTAATATTTTTATATATTGATATATTTTTAAATCAAAAATATTTTAAAAAATAACTATTATCATAATACCAAACTCTATCTTATTCTACTAACCCGTAACTCCAGCTTAGAACCGGCTCAACACCAGAGTGATTCTTACAACTTTGGTTGCAAAGCCCTCCAACTATTGTAAAGAAGAAGAAGAAGAAGAAGAAGAAGAAGAAGCAATGATGAATGCATAACATGCCGCAATTATTAAGGTATATGGGAATAGGAACAGGAATAGTGGAAACTAAACTGAATACATGACCAGTAGAAGACAGCAAGATACAAGGAGAGCAAAAAGTCCAAAAGGAACCCAAAGGAAGAAACAGAGCGAGAGGTGGGTGGGTGCGGGAGGGAAGGGGGATGTGTCACTGTGGCCTGTGGGTGTCTGTGCGTGCGTGGATGACATTGAAATGATATTAATGCGTTTGGCAGACATGAATTTGACGTTTCAGATTCTAATGTCAGAAATGGGGTTGCAGATTTCAGAGCAGCAGCAGCAGCTGTGTGCCGTGTGCCGTGTGCCGTGTAGTAGCTTAAAGCCACCATGCACTCATATTACTGTACTATTTTGTATTTTGTCTCTCTTTTCTGTAAAATAAATTAGGTGCCACAAAACAACAACAACAACACTATATGTGCCAGCTTGTAATCTACTACAATCCACTTGCTGATCCCGATGAGAATCAATCATTACTCCTTACCAATATCCTTTCTTCTTATCACATCTCTTCCTTCTCCCATCTTTCTTTTTATTTATCCCTGCTTAGTTTCACCACTGGTGCTGACTTGCTCGAGCTATGCTGCGTCCCCATCTCTCAACTATTTAATTATTAACTTTAAATGAGATGCTTTCGTTCCCCAGTCCACTTGAGAAGTTTACGAGTTCAAGGAAAAAAGGAGGGACATGGATACATGGAGATAAAGATAGCGCGTTTGAGCATTTTAAGACATTAATTATAGTAGGGGAATTAAGAAGATAGAGGGTGCCTCTCAAAGTGAAGAATTGGAAGGCATAAAGCCAACGAACTAAAACACAGCAGAGCAATCTTGTAGGAAGATGATAACGAAAAGGTGTAATCAGAGAACTAAAATATAATGCCACTGGGGGAACTATTCTTGGCAGTGAAAAGGCAAGGAAAAAAAAACAGAGTTTAATGGAGCAAAATGTGCTAGCTTGCCATCACACTTAGGGACTGGAAGGGGCGAAAGATTCCTGGAAAACAAACGGATAAGATTCTGAATCAGATTGTTAAGATCCACTTCCAAAATAAATTCAAAAATAGTATTAATCTAACCTTTTTTTTCTTCTTTGATCTTGCTACATATTTTTTTGTCTCCAATTCCAAAACTCCAATTAAAAAAACAGTCCCCCTCCACCACAATCTGAGACTTCTTAAATCAGATGATGCTGGGCTGGGATATACATAAAACAAATTAGAAATATTGAGTTCAGCCTATGAATGAAATCAAGGTTGATCGACCGCCTCTCCATCATCGGTTGGAAAGAGAGGTAGGTGAAACTCTTTTGGCAGATGAAAAGCCCTATCTTTACTTCTTTTTTTTTTGTTTTTTTTTCTTTCCTGATCTCGCCTCCCCCTCTTCTCTCTCATGTCCTTATCTCCTGCAAAAACAGATGAGGTGGGACGTATATAATCCCTAGCTGAAGAGCCCTTCTTTCTTCAGATTTGTTCTTCCTGATTTGGCCTCCTACGCTCTTCTTTCTTCTCTTTGATTCACCTAAAAAGAGAAAAAGGTAAACTGCAAATTGTGGTTTTCAATGAAGGGAAGGATAAAGAGAGAAATAAAAAGAAAATTGATAATGTGTTTTTTTAATATATATATTTTTTAATTTTATACTCAAAATATATAAAGTATATCTAATGATATTTTTAAAAAAATATTAGTATGATTACATTTTACTCTTTGAAATATATTTTTTAAAATATTAAGAATGAAACATATTAAATTGATTAGGCTAACCTGATAAATTTACAACTCAAGTTATGAAACCGTGATTACTCTATAGAAAACAAATCAAAATAAATTATAAATGATAATTTTTAATCAATCTAATATTAAAAGATGAAATTAAAAATAAAAACTAATTTAGAAAAAAGATAGAAAAAACTACTCAAGTCATCTTGGGTTAATTTTACAAATCCACAATCTAGGTTATGAGATCAGAATGATCCCATGAAAAGCAAATAAAAAAAATTATGAATTTCAATTTCTAATGAATCTAATGTTAAAGGATGAAATAAAAAATCAATTAAAAAAAGACAAAAAACAAACCCAAGTCAACCTAGGCTAATATATAAAACCTGTGATCTAGGTTATGAGAACAAGATAATTTTATAAAAAAATAAAATTTATAAAGCTCCATTTCAAATACATCTAATGTTGAAAGTTGAAATCGAGAGAAAAAAATAAATACATAAGATCAGGATAATTCCATAAAAAAAATAAAAAAAATTATGAAGCTCAATTTCTAAACAATTTAATATTAAAAAATAAAATCAAAAATAAAAGGAAGACTATTGAATTGTTGGAGGGTGAAATTGAAAAATAAAATAAAAAAAATTAATTAGAAAAAGCAACCAAAAAAGAAATAATTCAAGTCAACCTAAGTTAACTTGTTAAACTCATTATATGAATTATAAGATCGAGATAAATTCATGAAAATCAAATATTAATTTTTCTTATGAAGTTTAACTTCTAACAGATCTAATATTAAAGGTTGAAATCGAGAATAAAAACTAATTCTATAAACTTGATATATAACACAGTAGAAAAAAAAATAAAAAAAATTACAAAGCATGATTTCCAAAACAATTTAATATTGATTAATAAAATTATAAAAAAAATCAGGTTATTGAAAGGTTAAATTGAATAAAAAAAAAAGAAAAGAAAACACAAAGCACAATTATAATAAATAATGTCTTGTAGGTATAACTATATATAATGATTTAGCTATACCTTTTAATATTTTACTAATTTATTTTTTTATTTGACTTAAGTTCAATCTATCAATTCATACTAACAAGAAATGTCTATGTAATCTTCTTCCTTTTCATCATTGATAATAAGACAGATTCTAGTGTCCATCAATAAATTCTAAAAAAAAATATGGTTTAATTTCAAATTAATTTAGAGATTTACCTTATCAAATTTGATTTGATTTAATTAAATTTAATTAATTCGGTTAACCTGATCAAACCATGAAAAGATCCAATTGAGGTTGACTTCAAGATTTTTTTTTAAATGAGTAATTTCATTAAAAAAGAATGACACAACATTGTTTTAGAAAGGACCCATTAGCTCATAAACAATATTTGTATTATGATTTCAAGTTTATAATTTTTTTTTAAATACACAATTATTCATATTTACTCTCAAGAGAGACATATATATGAAGAGAAAATAGAGAGAATAAAATTCAAAAATTATTTTTCAATTTATATAGAAATATGCTTATTATTTTTTGGGGTTTCAAATTTGATTTTTTTTAATCATTTATTTACCTCTCTCTTCAAATTAAACACAGGAAATAACTATTCATACTTAACTACTCCACTGTAAAATTATCTACATCAACACTAACCCCTCCAATGTTACTACCAATCAATTGAAAATACCAATAAGTACTTAACATTTTTATTCCATTTTCTTATAACTCATGATACCCCACAAAAATCATTGGGTAATTAAATATATCTTCAACCATATAGCAATTAATTAACAAATGAGAAAGTAATATTATATAAATTTCTCTCCTTTTCTCCAATATTATACATTATAAAATTTAAATTCCAAAATCCATTCTCTTTTTTGTTTGAAGATGTATATATATACACGGACCTCTCTTTTCTTTTCTTTTTTTCAAATTTCCACGAGAGAATCCTGGGATAGAAACATAAAACTTTGACCATATAGGCACTTTAGTCAAGAGATAAATGAAATAAAAGGTTGAAACAACTGCAAAAGTGTTTGCTCTACCTTTAGTGCTTTTATGGAGGATTCTGTGGGCATGGAGATATATGGAATGCCATTGCAGGAGCCAAAATGGTGGTCCAGAAATTTCCTCCTTTTCAAAGAGGTCATGGATTATGATGAGTGGTAGACACACAAACTCTTTTCTTAGATTTCTTCTTTTGAAAGAGAAAGAAAACAGCTTTTTTCATACATTTCATTCTCAAATACTATCATGTATAGAAATTAATAGAGCTGGATTGTTATATAAAGCCATGGTAACCTTTTTTTCTTTTTCTTTTTTAGCATCTCCCAAGTAAAGGGAACTACTTATAACTGTGATACGAAACTATGATTTGTTACAAAACTTGAAAATTACTAAGAACAAAGTAAAGGTTGGAAAAAAAATACATAAAAAAACACTCAAATAGTTGTTAAATGACCAGTTATTAAAAATCTAAACATTATCACTTTATATGACTCTAATCCGTCAACTGTTGGTGTTCATCCATCTCTGCATACCATTTGAACTTATGGTGAAGTCATTATCCTTTTAGCTAAATTTTGAGTTATAATCTTTCAATTAAGTTGACAATCAGTCATTACCTGTTATAATTGCTGATAACCTAATGACACTTGGTTAGTTTGGAAGAATGACACTTAAGTGTGACAGCATGTTCTATCCTTTTCATCCAAGTAAGAAATAGTTTATATACATTGATAAATGGCTAAGTAGGAGCTCACCTTACTGCAAAGCATGTAAAAACAGATTATGATCAGTGGAGATTTCTGCCAAAATCCTTGTTTGTAAGAGAGAAATAGATTGTAATCTATTAGCTAGCTAGGGATAATCTCCTACTAACTATATATGATCATCCCAAATTAAACTTATACCTATCCATACTTGAATCTACCATATTCTAGGACGAAATAAAAACAAAATTATTTAGCCAGGAATTTCAAAGTGACATTTGGTGACGACGTTAAGAACTTCTGTTGCCAGAAGTCTTCAAACATGAGCACAGTGACGGGAACATAAAGTTTGTCGCTATAAACTATTGTTCTAGTATTTAACCCTGCAACCAATTGAAAAAAACGCTCTCTCTCTAAGAGGATGATCCAACAATTAAGATCTTATATTTTCACTATAAGACTTCATGCTCAAATTCTTGAATAATGAAATGGATATTAGGATTCGAGGGGGAAAACGTCCTCGCATGGAAGTGATATATGTGTTTGAATAAGTTAGTGGGTGTGCTTGAAATTTTTTTAAATTTATCAATTACTTTTCTCATGAAATTATGAATAATTGATTTCAAAATTAATAATTTAATTAGATTTCATAACCATGACGGATTATGTTACTTTTAACTTAAGTTTATCCAAATCCGATTTTAATAATTCAAATTATGCAGGATGAAGAGTTTGATTTGGTAAATAAAATCTAATCAGTATAAAAATATTCTCTTATTACACCTTTCTTCTTCTTCTTATTTTTAATGTTTAGAATATCGTGGAGCCATATTTAGCATGCTGAGATTAAATATTTGTCTGTTTCTGCTCTTTATAATAAATTTCCTTCCCACAAATATTAGACATTTGGCCTTCTTTCTGATCTTTCTTCAATTTTTTTTCATTTTCAATTTTTTAATTATAGTATTTATGATCACATTTTCACTAAAAAAACCTCTAAACCGTTCTTTTGTGTTTGGTAGCAGCAACGGAGATAAGAACATAAAAATAAATCTATCTCTAAAATAATTTTAAAATAAATTTATATCCTTTTAAAACATGAATTATATAAGGTTAATAATTTAAAGAAATATATCCAAAACAATGCAAACCGCATCATCACTCATCACAAAGGCGGAGGAATATTCATATAGATGACGAATGTAAATAGCTTACATCAAGTCAAGTAAGCAATCACATCTGCTAAACAGTCGGGGACAAATACAATATTGTAGAAAACATAGACTCATATCCTCCTTGATTACAACACATTGAAGTCAAGGATGTACTTCAAAGAGCATGGAATTTCTTGAAGGTGGTCTTGAAATGTCAAAACCATATTGATCAGTTGTTCAGTAGTGCTGACCTTGACATTAGATGCTTATCACTTCCCTGTACGGAGTGAACGAGAACTAAATTAAGTAATCAATAGTGAAAAATAAACAAGAACAGCAATCCATCATATTCCCATCAACTTGAGATCTATATAATTACGTGCTCATATGTATTTTTAAGAGATATATATGATATTTGCTGTCATCGACAATTTGGGTTCTTCCTGGTGTTACAATGATCCTACGATATAGGGTTAAAGTGTATAATTAAGTGGTAATTAGAAAGCTCGACTCAAGGTAGAGTTGCTTATAAACCAAATTAATTAACAAAAATCATCGAGCTCGACAGCGCAAAATCAAATATTAGCATACCTATATATCGGCTGGAGTAATTTTATGTAGAAAATTTCACGAGTCCTAGTCGATTATAGAAGTTTAATTTCATGCGCCAATCCCACATCATTTTGTGATAAATGGAGCTTCATTAAGAATACAACTTCCAAAATTCAAAATTAAGGAGCTGATTCCATGTTTTCAAAAAGCATTGTTAATTAAAAAAATCAATTAATATATATATATATATATATAAACAATATGGATTCTTGAAGGATTTTTTCAAAATACTAAGCAATTTTATTTTCTAAGAATAAAAAGAAATGAGAGATAAAATTAACAATGTGATTTACATTTAATCTAGGGTAAGTTGTCAAGTACTTACATCATCCACCTTAGCTTGGTTGTTGGTCTCCAACATCAAACCAAATTGAATATGAGGGAAATGTGCCCACTAGTCAAACAAGATACACAAATAATTAATACCCACAAAAGAAAATATATAATATATTTTTGAAGCTGAGCAAAAGTTATATGATCAGCTTTGCAATGATGTTCTTGTCCACTTACATTCTTGGCAGCAGTACTGAAAGCTTCTCTGTGACTGATCTCGGGATTATTGGCCTTGATCCTCTGAATCTCCTCTCTGCAAAAGAAATATTTTTTCTTAAAGAATAGATCAAATTTTATTTTTAATAAATATTGTACATAAAATAAGAACATTCAAAAAAGTGTGTCACCACGGGAAAGATAAGGAAAATTCAAGAGTGACTGAACAATACAGTACTTTATGAACTGATTATATGCAGAAGGTACTCGCTGCCTCTTCTCGGGAGCTGAAAATGGAAAATAACAGCACATGAATTTTTGTACAACATGACTAATAAAAACAAATTTAAAATAAAATATCATGTGTGGCTATATTTAGAAAGTAAAGATTGGCATCATAGCAAATAAAAAATGGTAACAAGAGAATATGAACGTGAACATGAATTAATTAATTGATAATCCAAGATCAATGGAGATCGATCTTACGGCGATTAACAGCCCTTTCTTGAGTGACAATGTTGGTAGCTGGGGTTCTCGTTGAGATCTTGTTGTTGAATTTTGAGGAGGAACCCATGTCAATTCTGTAATCATGTGATATGTGGTTTGATGCCTGCCCACCAGAAGAAAAATATGAAGAACAAAAAATATATTATCATTTAGTGTGTTTAATTACTAAGAGTAATTAAGAAATTAATCAAATAATTAAAAGAAAGAGTTGATGTTTGCATCAGAATTGAAGTGACTTGATCTGTTAGAATTGTCTATTTATTTTTCTGCACATGAAAAATAAAGCACAAAAAACCCAAATTGACAGACCTTGGAAAAAGGGCTGTAAGAAAAAGATGGCAATGAGACACGAACCCTAACAACGAATGTGTAATCAAATCAAAGTTGGCATATAGCCTAGTGATATTAAGAAAAAGAAAAAACCTAGTGATCTCTAGAGTCTAGAGCCTAATGCAGCTGTTGTGGCCGCCAAATTCAGCTATTGTAGCCACAAAAAGCAAGAAAAATAGGTTGGGTTATGGCGGCGGCTAGGGTATATCTGCAGAACTATTAAAAATAGTTGGTCCTAAAGAGAAATCAGAAATGCTTTGAAAGACTCCATCGATCTATGTTAAAATTCAGATCCTGATGACTCCTTTGATTCCCTAAAAAGGAGGAAAAAGGCTCAGAAACCCTAGATTTTAGAGGATATGTAGCAAACCCCTAAAAATAAGCTACAAAATATAGTTATTGTAATATCACCTGAACATGATCTTGCCATGACAGTGACTGAAAGGCAGCTGCCATGTTCACAGACCATAGATTGGTGCAGTGCCCACATCGGACGGTGACAATGTCAAACAAGTTGCTGCATGGAACACTGACCTGCAACACAACACCATTATTACTCAACTGATCTCCTTAGAATGTCTGTTCTTTTTTCTTGGAAGGAATCTCCATGGAATGGTATAGTTAGTAGTCACTAAATATAACAAATTTCATGCTTTCTGTGTTAGTAGACATTGATTATTGACAATTATACATCAAAGCTTAAAGATTAGCAAGAATTAAGGGTACAATGAAAACAATAATAAACTGTCTGAAATAAAGGGATTCCTTCAATTCTTTCTCGATCCAAGCTTTGAAATATGAAGAGTGCAAGGATAACAAAGGAAAAACCGAAGCAGAAAAGTTCTGGATATAATTACAATAGGGTTCTTCTGCATAGAATTGAGGGTTTGCAAATTTTTCTTGAAAAAAAACAGAAGAGAAAGATGTACGGAAAGCAAGCACTAGAATCAGAAGTAGAGCTTAGTGGGGTTAATTTCTTCATTTCCCTCCTGTTGGGTGGTGTTTTAAAGAAGATAGGGTGGCCATGAGATCTCCATTTTCTTGCTTCCCTATGACAAAATAAGGTTGGAATTGTGCAGCACTTTTGTGGTGCAGTAATTTTAGTCAAGGAAAGGTCACTGGCTGGCCACAAAGAGGGAGGGGGGGGGGGGGGGTGGGGGGGTGGGGGGTGGGGGGGTGGGTGGGTGGGGGTGGGGATCAAGTGGTGAAGGAGTTGTCTTCATCAGGTTTATCAGCGAATGGCTTATTTTGGTCTGTTGCAGCACTATAGGGCCTTCAGGTCTGACTCTTCTTTGACTGCAAAAGAAGAAGAAAAAGAAATGTCCAACGATGGAGACTTGATTATATCAAATTAAAATCAACACCAGAAAGAAAAATTCACAGAAAGAATTAGCACGAGAACGAGCCTGATCACCCAGACCAGCTTTTATCATGACCTAAAATGTTTCTTTCTTGTGTAGAGACACACACACACACAAGAAAATAAACAGAATCAAACAAAACAAAGCAAAAACAAAATATAGATAGATAAGTGGCCTAAATCAGAACTGATGAAAAGAGAAAGCAGATCCGATTAAAGAAGAAATCATGCAGATATATAGTACCGCAAGAACTATATTGCAAAAGTTGCAAGGGATGTAGCAGAGCTGCTCACGAGGCACCACATCGACGCAGCTTGACATGATGAGTTTTTTAAGGAAATTAATTAGTTGATAGTCAAGAGAGTACAAGCTGGTCCTTAGGTCAAGAAGGAGGAGGAGGAGAACAAACAAGAAGAAGATAAAAGAGAACAAGGTAAGCTATAGCTCCTGCAAATTGCAAAGAAACACAAAGCAGAAAGCAAAAGGCTTTTATGATTCTCTCTCACAACTTCTTTGCTTTGATACTGGCTATTGTATCACAACAGTAAAACTCTATGGCCCATATATATAGAAAGTCATGGAGAAGAGAGAGAGAGAGAGAGAGAGAGAGAGAGA
>Ga0325404_1003651_pt1 | contig 16394 bp, 9 predicted proteins | sample PopdelMetagenome_18_FD_205664 | JGI IMG/M metagenome (GOLD analysis project Ga0325404, IMG submission 205664) | Populus deltoides microbial communities from Bellville, Georgia, United States - Xylem-Control-R1 | ecosystem: Host-associated > Plants > Phyllosphere > Stem > Wood/Secondary xylem... | reverse complement strand
TATGTGTATTAAGGTTTTTGGGCTAAATTAATGGACTAACAAATAGGCTTTAGTTATTGGGCCAGCAACTTAAAAATAGTATATGGGCCTTAAAGTAAAGGCCTTTGCTTTGTTTCATTTTTAATTTGAATTTATTAAAATATTTTTATGACTATATCAACAAGCACTCTTTCTTTACAACTCTTTATGATTTTTTATTAAACTTTATTCATTTTTCTTTCCTTTGCATGTCTTTGAAAAAGGATTACAAAAAATCCCCTATGATAATGCATGAGTGGTGTGTTCTTATATTTTTTTAATATGCACATGTTAATAAAAGATATTTTGTTAATGATTTATGTAGTAATCAATACTCTGAAAAAAGATCTTGGTTCTTCAGAAATTTTCAAAAAGAAGATTAGAAATACAAAAAAGAAATTATGATTTTGTTGCATTACATAAAATACAAATCTTGTTGTTTGATTAGTTTGAGTTATATTATGTTTTTGAAACCATATTGCATACCCTTTTATAAAAGATGTATGTCCCATTACAATAAGGAACAAAACCCCTATTTGGGAACTAGCAAATGGTTCTCCCATTGAATCTGACATCTTACTTTGATTGTTTAAGATAAATATATTAATGAAGAAAGGAGAAATTATACCGCAAAATTATTTTTCATTGTAGTTTATATTATTGCTTTTCTTAAAATGAAAAGCTTTGTTGTTGCATGGTTAAAAACAAAATTCAAAAGTGGCTCGCATCATAAAGATTAAATATTTTAATATACATATTTTTCTTAACTTTTCGACGCAATAGTTGGATAGCGTTAAAGCTTTTTTTAACATTTGCTAGTACATGTAGTTTTTATTTTTATTTTTATCAAACACATCATATTTTTAGTTCAGAACTAAACTTTTTCTTGATTTAAAAACCATGCTAACAATATTTACAAATTTTCTCTGGTTGAAAATAAATATTTTTATCTGGTCCGCGGGAAAGCACTAGCACCCTATCTAAGTTATTTATATATTGTATATACTCTAACAGTTGCCATGGAAAAAGAAAAGGAAAATAAAGAAATGATAGATAGGGATGAGATTGTCTTTTAACTTACCCTCCTATATTAAATAGCAGAAAGGGCACTAAGTACTATAATGTAGGCTTTCATTTATTGATCTGTTGCTTTCATCATATGGCTAAATGAGTTACTATAATATATGTGCTCAAAGGTGAGATTAATTTGTTGGCTACGGGTGGTATATGGCTGTTGATTTTTGGTTAATAGCTTGACTAATTTGTTATTTAATGGTTGCATAAAAGAGAGAGACCCACTTAGCGAAACCATATCTTTATCAAATTTGAGAGATCTAGAGAAAGAGAGAGAGAGGTGTACATAGGGCAAAAGCTGAGTTGCCTTTGATACTGGTGCATTTGTCCTGCTTGTCAGCACATGCATTCCACTTTCCACTACAAAATCGACTTTGGACCCTAAATTTTACCTCGCCTACAAGAAAAGCATACCTCAATTTCCATATATTTCACACACTCCCCCTCTATATCTCTCCAGCTAGTCGACCAACATCTTCCATAGGAATTAATTACTTGCATACTAGAAATAGATGCAAATATATATGATCACACCCTCTCTGTCAAACCCTAAAAGAAAAAAGAACTCTTAAACCTGCACAAACCATTCAAATATATCTCTTTCCTTCTTAATGGATGAGTTTTTCCTCAAGAATTAGCTCGGATCATACAAAGCAGATGATACTAGAATCCCTGGCCAATAAACCTTTCTTGATCTCACTCTATTCTTAAACTTCTTTCGGTTTCATATTTTATTTGTGGATCATAACAAGAACCTGGGATAGAAGATGAGAGCAGGAGGTTGTACAGTGCAACAAGCTCTGACGGCAGACGCAGCAAGTGTTATTAAACAGGCAGTAACCCTTGCTAGAAGGCGAGGCCATGCCCAAGTCACTCCTCTCCATGTTGCTAACACCATGCTTTCTGCCTCCACTGGCCTATTTAGAACAGCTTGCCTTCAGTCACACTCTCATCCTCTTCAGTGCAAAGCCCTAGAGCTTTGCTTCAACGTCGCGCTTAATCGGCTCCCAGCTTCAACTTCAAGCCCCATATTAGGTACTCACTCTCAGCAGTTCCCTTCAATCTCTAATGCCTTGGTAGCAGCTTTTAAGCGCGCTCAGGCTCACCAACGGCGTGGCTCTATTGAAAACCAGCAGCAGCCACTCCTTGCAGTGAAAATAGAGTTAGAGCAGCTCATAATATCCATTTTAGACGATCCTAGTGTTAGTAGAGTCATGAGAGAAGCTGGTTTCTCTAGTACTCAAGTGAAAAGCAATGTTGAGCAAGCTGTTTCTTTAGAAATATGTTCACAAAGCGCTCCTTCTGTGAGTAGCAAGTCCAAGGAAAGCAATGGTTTGGTCCTTTCACAGTCTCCAACTTCAAGTCAAGTTGGAGCAAAAGCAACAGTTTTAGATCCAATTAAAAACGAAGATGTGATGTGTGTCATAGAGAATTTAGTGAACAAAAGGAGGAGAAGTTTTGTTATTGTTGGAGAGTCCCTGGCCAGTATAGAAGTTGTGGTGAAAGGAGTCATTGATAAGATTCAAAAGGGAGATGTTCCTGAGGCTTTGAGGGAAGTGAAGTTTTTAACAATCCCAGTTTCTTCTTTTGGCCATTCCTCTAGGGTAGAGGTAGAACATAAACTCGAAGAGCTTAAAATCCATGTGAGAAGCTACAAGGGCAAAGGAGTTGTTTTGAATTTGGGAGATCTCAAATGGGCTATTGAGAACAGGGCTAGTAGTTCATCAAGTGAGCAAGGAAGGTGCTTTTTCTGTCCAATGGAATACATGATCATAGAGCTTGGCAAATTAGCTTGTGGAATTGGAGAGAATATTAATGGAAGATTTTGGCTTATGGGGATTGCCACTTTCCAAACTTACATGAAGTGTAAATCAGGCCATCCATCAGGAGGTACTGTTTTGGGCCTCCATCCACTTACAATTCCTGCAGGCAGCTTGCGCTTGAGTCTCATCAGTGACAGGTAAACAGTTGCTAAAGTTGCATGTAATTGTATGCATTATCGGGGTCTATATTCTTGCTTTCTATTATTTGAATTTCTTCTGAACTAAGTAAATGAGTTTTCTTTTTCAAACTGCTTTTAGAAAAGAAAAAAGAAATAGATGTCGGACCAGTGAAAAGAAATGAAGTTCCTACTCCATTTTCCTTCTCTTTTGGAAACTCAAATTCAAGTTAGGGGAAAGAAAAGCTATATACACAGAGTTTTAATGTGATTTATAATATGCTAAAATGTCAAAAAATCACCACTTTATTCTTTGGCAAGGAGAAAGGAAGGAGAGGTACATAGGCTTTTTTTTTTTTGGTCTTTTAGCTTTTATTAATGGGCACCATACAAGTTGCACTTTTAAAAATCCAAGGAGTTTCAAAGCAGTGAAAAATATCAATTGTAGCTTCATCAACTTCATCATTTACCTTTTTCTATAAATGATCAACAAAGTCCAATAACATCCTCATTTACCTTCTTTTTTTATTTTTCAGTGATCTACGATGTCAGTCCACGAGCAACAAAGCTGGAAATGGGTCTAGCAGCTGGATTATACATGAAGGTGGGGAAGATAAACAGCTCACTTGCTGTGCTGATTGTTCAGCCAAGTTTGAGTCAGAAGCTCGAAGCTTACCAACTAGCACCTGTGACAGTGATTCCACAACTTCTGGCCTTCCTGCATGGCTTCAACAATGCAAAAATGAGAAAAACTTACAAAATAGTGATAATCAGGTAATTATAACTAGTTAATCGCATTTTATTCTTCAATAATTCAAAATTGTATTCATGTAGTCAGAAGCTCGAAGCTTACGTCTTGAGCGATTACTGTTCTCTAATTTCTCGGTTTCTCTCTTCCAGAACTCTATGTCAATCAAAGATCTTTGCAGAAAATGGAACTCATTTTGCAGTTCAATCCACCGACAACACTACTTTTCTGAGAAAACCCTCACATTTTCTTCTGTATCACCTTCTTCTTCTACTTCATATGACCAGCAATACCCTATTTTTCAACAAACCCACAATGAGTGGCCCATTGTTGAACCCAAGCAGTCATTGAGGGACCACCCTTTCTGGCTTGGTACAGGGATTCTCAACAAGTGTAGCATTAATGAACCAAGTTTGAGAATGTACATTCCAGAACATAAAGATCATACCAAACAATTAACATTTTCATCAAATCCTAATTCTACTCCAAACTCAACTTCATCAAGTGATGTCATGGAAGTGGTGTATCTCCACAAGTTCAAGGAGCTAAATGCTGAGAACTTGAAGATCCTATCCATTGCATTGGAGAAAAAAGTGCCATGGCAGAGAGATATAATCCCTGAAATAGCAAGCACTATCTTGCAATGCCGGTCTGGCATGATAAGAAGAAAGGGGAAGGTGAAAAGCAGTGAGTCCAAAGAGGAAACTTGGTTGTTCTTTCAAGGAGTTGATGTGGAAGCTAAAGAGAAGATAGCTAAAGAATTGGCCAGGCTAGTTTTTGGCTCCCATGACAGCTTCATTTCAATTTCTTTAAGCAGTTTTTCTTCTACAAGAGCAGACTCGACCGAAGATTGTAGAAATAAAAGATCAAGAGATGAACAAAGTTGCAGCTATATCGAGAGATTTTCTGAGGCAGCATCAAACAATCCACGTAGAGTTTTCTTAGTGGAAGACGTTGAGCAAGCAGATTATTGCTCTCAAATTGGTTTCAAAAGAGCTATTGAAAGTGGAAGAATAACCAATTCCAATGGTCAAGAAGTTGGCCTTAGTGATGCTATCATCATTTTGAGCTGTGAAAGCTTCATCTCAAGATCTAGAGCCTGCTCTCCTCCAATCAAGCAGAGAACAGATGGGTCTTATGAAGAAGAAGACAATGCTGGTGCCGGTGCTGCATTAATGGAGGACACAACCCCTTGCATATCCCTGGATTTGAATATTTCCGTTGACGATGATAACATATTGGAAGATCAATCGATTGATGACATTGGCCTCCTTGAATCCGTCGATAGACGGATTATATTCAAAATTCAAGAGTTTTGATGGATAGAAAATAAAAAATCAATCATGTAATATCAGTTCTTATTTTTGTTTTCTATTTATTGTTGTTTGATAAGTTTTTAGCTTCTCGTAGAGTTCCTAGGGAGATTATGTAAAATCACAATGTACATTATCCTCCTTTCATACTTCTTGACCAGAAAATATTCCTATTTCAATACATATCGTTTTCCTCCTTTTCAAAAGCACACGGCTTAAATTTTTGAATTAAATGCTTCACTTACACCAAGAAGCTAGATAACTAATTATATATTCAAACATAATTGCACATCGCAATTCATATGAATATGTTCAATTTTAGTTTGGTGCGATGTCTAAGATCCAAGCGAAATTAATTTCATGAGTCTAGAGGCATTCCCCTTTGAAAAATTGAAGTGATTCCACAGCAAATTACGTTAATTATGTTCTCAGTTAACCAAGTGAAGGGTTGGTACAGCACAATAACTTCATCATTATATGCGCCAATAAGAAAAAGGAAGAACATTATCAATTAAACATAGCTGCCACTGATCATTAGCCTTCCTTTAACTAATAGTTAATGAGCATATATATAAAAACATTCTGGTATACCCAGCCAATTATCCCACCATGATTGTCTGCATCTATTAAATTGTTCATTATTAATGGGACAATGAAAGTGGCTTCTCACTTGAGATAGCACCATGCTAAGCCATCCCATCATGATTAATCTAATTTGCAAATCATAGAGAATCAAACAATAACACCTTTCCTAGTAAATCCGCTTAGGCTTTTGTGGGTGGGGAACCAGGGCCTGTGCCTTTGTTGTTCCTTGAATTAATCAAACTACTCTTACTAAAAATGACAGTAGATTATTGGATGCTTCAACTAGTATAGTTTCTGACTACCACTTGAACTGGGAATCATTTCTTCGTACCAAAAGTTCTAGGATATTGAAGACTGTATATGGATTAAAAGATGGTTCTCTACATAGAAAACACATAGTGAGATCACTAGATGTTCCAATTACTTGCGGTTCATCTGTATAGAACTTAATAGAAGGGATGAAAATCCAAACACCTTATAGATTAGTTGTTAGATAGGTGGGTCATGCTTCGCCGCAAGTTGAATTGATTTTTTTTTTTGTAACTTAAAAAAATAATGTTTGAGCACTGCTAGTGTGTTTTAAAACATAAAAAGAATTTTGTTACTTGAGTAATAGGTCCAGTAAGATGATATAATTTAATTATTTTATATAAAAAAAGTAGTGACAGTAAATGTACCAATCTCAATCCAGGTTAACATTTTGTACCTTTAACCTCGGTCATGAGACCAAAATCACCACATAGAAAAAAATTATGAAACCTAAGTCTCAATAATTCAAAGTTAAATGATGAAATTAAAAAAATTAATTTTAAAAAAGGATCCAAAACAAAAAAAAATCAATTAAAAAAATAAAGATTAAATTTGACATAAAAATAAAATGATGTAAAATCCCTAAGTCAATCTAAGTTGGAATGACAAACCCACAACATGAATCATGAGGCCGAACTATCCTCATAATAAGCAAAATGCAAAAAATGAAAAAAAGTTGAATCTTCTATAAATTAACTTAGTGTTGAAGGATAAAATCGAAAAATAATTAGTGTAAAAAAAAGCCAAAGGCAATTCAAACTAACATTTCATACCCATGATGTGGGTCATGAGATTGAGATCACTGGATCAAAACAAATCACAAAGTCCAATTCTTGACAATCTAATATTGAATAATAAGATTGGGAAAAGAAAATCAATCTAAAAAGCATATCCAAAGCAACAAAAAAAAAATGAGAAAAAAAGTTGACACAAAAACAAAAACAAAGTGATTGAAAAGCCCAACCCAATTCAAGTGAACATGACAAATCAACGATTCGGGTTGTGAAGATAAGTTATCCTTATAGAAAGCAAATAAATAAAGAAGTTTAATTTTTAATAAACCCAATATTAAAGGATGAATTTTTTTAAAAAAAAGTGATGTTAATAAACAAGAAAAAAAAAGAAATCAATATCAATTCGGGTTAACATTTCATACCCATTATTACTCGGGTCATGAGACCAGGATCACCACACTAAAGAAAAACTATGAAGCCCAAATCTCAACTAATCTAATGTTGAGGAATGAAATTAAAAAAAAAACAATTTCAAAAAAGGATCCAAAGCAAAACGAAAAAAATAAGGACCAAGTTTGACATAAAAATAAAATGAATTAAAATGATGAGGGATGAAATTGAAAAACAAATTCAATTAAGAAAATAATATATAAAAAGGAAAAAAAAAGAAATAGCAGTAAAAAATAATAAGGATCATATTTAATATAAAAATCAAATGAAACCAAATGGTAATGGATGATATTGAAAAAAATAATGAAAATGGATTAAAAACAAATAAAAAAAATAAAAAGAATAAGGACCACAATTAAAATAAAAACAAATGGGAGGACAACCTTTTATTTTAGTGAGACCAATACGAATCCCGAGATGAGGAGAGAAAAAAAAAAGAGAAAAAAAACTTTCATTATTGCCAAATTATAATTCATATAGCCACACGCGCCACCCCATTAGATGTGGTGCCATTCTACCCTTCAAATGACATGATGGTTAAACGGTTTTGATTGGTGGGAGGCCGTATATGCAACCCTAAAGGCACGAACGACCCCTACCTACTAACACGTGCCTTGTACTTGTCAACCATCTTTTTGTTAAAATAATATTTTATATTTGATCAAATCCCCCCAATCAACATGATTATAACAAAAAAAACACTTATGGAAAAGATGAAAAAGCCCATAGATGTCCGTTTAAATTTTTTATGAATCCAAGGGGTAATTAAGTGGTTTTATTTGGCTTAGAATATGAAAAATACTAAAAGCTCTAGAAGGAAGTTTTATATATTTTTGTTTAAGGCTAAATAAGTTATTTTACTATGAAAAAAAAAGATATGAAGACCAATTTGTCCCCAATCAATTTGACAATGATCAATAAACCATGAGAAAAAGACCATAATACCTATAAAGCAAGTTAATGGATTTTGTTTGAGAATGGCAAAATGATCATTTTATTATGAAAATCCAGAATGTGTGAGTATATACAAGATGAAAAGTTAAGCTTGTTTTGTAATAAAAATTTTAAAAAAATCAAAGAGTGTAAATTTAAACGATTCATAGTTAAGGGGATATTTATACATACTAGACTTAGACCAACCCGCTCAAACATACCTAATCAACCTAATTGAACAATTATGAAGTTGTTTGTTGATTAAAATTGAATAAGAAATAAAAATTAGTTTCAAAACATAAAATAAAAATATAACAAATCACTATTTGTGTAAATATGTTTTTCTAAATATTTAATTTAAATTTTGAACTACTCTTAATTTTATTTATAAAAAAACACTATGAGTTAAGTCACTTGCTTAAAAAAAGGGTTTAGGTGAAAGAAATACATAATTGAATTCTTATACCATCATTAAAACAATTAAACAACTCAATAGATCAATCTTTATATAGGTTGATCTAGGATGCAAATTCCATTCCAGCTATTGCAAGCCTATTAGGATTCCAATAAGGCAACAATGAACACTATAGGGGAGCATTCCAAAAGGAAGTAAGATGACCCCTAAACACTTTTCAGAAACCACCACCCCCACAACAACCTTATCTCTTTCCAAATCTTCAGATCACCCTGTTATCTATACATACAACCCTCTCGCTCCTCTTGTTACATCCTCTGCATCTACCTTTAAAAACCCTGGGCCTACACCTTTTACCGCCACCCCCATCGATCCAAACCATGATAAGTTGTTCTTCAAGAGATTTCCTTCATGGGTGGAATATCAAGATTTGAAAAAGGCATTCCTTAAGTTTGGCCAAGTTACCAAACTCTTTGTATCCAAGAGAAAAACTATTTATGGAAGACGCTTTAGTTTTGTGGCATCATAGCCCCTTTATATGTTTCTGATCTTTGTGACGAAGCCAGTAACATCTGGTTTGACACCTATAAGATGAGGGTGAATCTAGCTAAACACCATCCTTTCAAACCTTTTTCTCTGGCTCTAAAACCCATACACAAGCCTGTCACATCTCATAATCCTAAGTTCTTGTTGAGAGATGATAGATCCTTTACTGAGGTACTCACAACCACAAAATCCTAAATAGCCACTAAGAAAAGGAGAATGGTATAGTATGACTCCACGTATGAGGATAAGGAATGGTTATATCAGAGCTTTGTAAGAAATATTTTGTCAAATGTAGATGTAGCAACTCTAAAGGCAACGATCTTAAAATTAGCTAATAAAGCTGTGAGCTTTAGATTTTTAAGGGGCAGTCAAACGATTATTACCTTTATGGACCAGATAGCTTTGAAGAAAGAATAAGAGAATAAGGGGTCTTTTTTGAAATCACCATTCAGTAACCTCAGGCAGTGGGAAGGAAGGATTAAAGTTTATGATAGATTTGCTTGGATAACCATCTTTGGTTTACCAATGGAAGGTTGGAATAGAAACTGCTTTGATATTCTGTTAGAAGGCTTGTGCAATATTGTTATCTATGACACAATATGTGTTAGCCAGGGATCTACTTCTGGTATTATAGTTCTTATTAGCACCATAAAGTTGGAACCTTTGTATGACCAAGTTATTCTTAAGCTTGATGGAATACAAGTTGAGGTCATATTGAAAGAGATAAAGGGTGAGTTCATCCCTTCCCTCACAGCAGTAAAACAATTTATGGATGTCTCACTCTACACAGAATTCGTGTTCTTTGATAATGATGAAGAAAAAGGTTTTCCAAAAACTGATTTTGCAACATCAACCCCCAGGGCTACAAGATAAAATATTGAGTTTTAATCCAATTTTAATTATGCGTTGGGCAGCCAAAATCATATTAACAGTATAAGCTTCAAGCCAGTCATACCACTTTTGTACTTGTTTCCAGAAATTATAGAATTATACAGATATGCAGCTTTATCTAGTGAGCTTATGTACCATACTGGTAACCACTTGGCCATAGTGCTTTATGACTACGATGAGGTGGCTACAGCTGCTTGTAGAGATGTAGATATGTCATAAGTCGCTTGCTTTATTGAGGGAGATGGGCTGGACCAAAAAAAAGGCTACAATAGTGGAGAATTGAATAAGATAGGCCGGAAAAAACAGTAGAAGACTTCCAGTATAGATCAGTTAACAAGTATTAACTCAAACATTAGGCCATCTTTTACTAATTTCATTACCCTCATTACTTATCTGAGTGAACTGTATGATCTAGAATTGAAAAGCAGGAAATCCCAAAGACAGAAAGTTAAGATTCTTACACGCAAAGCACCCTCACTTAAGAGAACAAAATGGGAGGTCAAGGTTCTAAGCAAGCCGAGATAGGGGTTATTGAGAGAGTTTCCAATAATGGAATCATGAATAGAAATGAAAAAAAAATAGCATGGCTTTTCTAGAATAAAAAAAAATTGCACTTTTATTCACTTATTCTTTGTTGACTTATCTTTTGGTCCTTTTAATTTTAACATTTTATGTTTTGGTTCAAAACTTCATTTTATTCACATTTTAGTCCTTATGTTTGGGAGCTAAGAGAGAGTCATTAAAAAATAGAGGTGAGGAGAGAAAGTGGTTGGTTGAACACATTCTAGCAAAAACAAAATCATTCTTGGTATAAATGGGTTCCATTTAACAACAGGAGTTCCATTGAGATTTTTTTACCCTTCATCTTGTCAAAAAAGAAAAATAGATTGGAGATTAGGATTTTTTTTTTTTAATTAAGGTGATTTCTTGGTTTTTTGACCAATCAAAGGTTAGTTTGAGGTTAGATACAAGTTTATTGAGGTTTATAAGGTATTTTCAGGTGAAAAAACAATTATCTGAATCGATTTATGTTGGCTTTCCAACGACCTAAGATGGCCAGAGTCACACCAACAAATGATGCGTCATCCACCAATTCAAAAAAAAAAAGGGAGAGTAAAGCATATAGGCGTAACATTGCATTGCAAGCTTGTGCAAGTCTAGCCTTCTTTTTATAGACCATACGCATATTGGCCCATCCAAGCCTAAGTGTCTAGCCTCTTTTGGCTTTTATTTTTTTTATTTGTTCCTGCAATTTTAATTGAATTTCATTCAAAATAAAACTAATTAAAAATAAATTTAGGATATTAATTTATTAAATACCATTTAATTTTTAATTTTTTTATAAGATTATAGCATTCTTTTTTATAGCAGTAACAACTATTCTTTTTGTATAGTTCTTCATGATGTTTTTAATGTTTTATTCTGACACTTTCATGTGCATGTCTATTTTTATTATCGTATGATTAAATAAAAAAATTTCAAAAATTAAAGTCATTAAACCTAACCGAGTTCATGACTCAAGTCACGGATAGATGGGTTAATCCAGGTCAATACGAAACATTGTAGTGCCAATATTTGAAAAACAAATATAAAGACATCATCTTGAAAATATTGTTTAAAGTCAAATAAGATTTTAACCAGGTTGATTAGGCAGTGTTTGGATCTGCCATGTTGAATGGGTTACATCAGATCAATTTCAAACGAATTTAATTTGAAATAGGGTTGGGCAAGGGGCCGACCCGACAAGTCTGCAGTTTTAATTGAAATTCATTACCATAAATTAATTTAAAATATATTTGTTATAATATTTTATTAAATGTTGTTTAATTTTTACTTTGTTTTCGAATAATATTTTAGCATTTCTTACAATATTAGCAACCACTATTTCTATACAATCCTTTATGATTTTTTTTTTCTTAAATATTTTTTGGTTGTTTTCTTGCTTATGTTTTTTTTATCATTTAATTAAATAAAAATAAATTCTAAAAAACAAAGTCATTAAACATAACAAAATTTATGACTTGGATAATGAATTTGACGAGTTAACTCATATCGATCCAAAACACTATCTTCTCAATATATTTTTTTAAATTCAAACGATGCCATCTTGAATTATTTTTTTAAGTCAAACCGTGTGATAATTGGTCTCACCATGTCAACCAGGTCACATCATGTCAACTACAACTTGATTTAATGTTAAAGTCGGGTCTGGCAAGGGGCTACATCAAAGGGTCTCCACGTAGACCCGCTAAGCCAAACCAAATTTAATAACACAGCCAAAATGTTTGTTGCATCAATGCGCGAACTGTGTATTATTCTTATATTTTTTAATACATTTGTGTTAAAATAATTATAAAATATTTTTTTTTCTATTTAAACTTGCTCTTATAATTTTCTAAATTAATTTATTTCAATAAAATTAAAATTATTTCTTTTCTTTAAAAAATTAAAATATAATTGAATAAAAGAATCGAATGGCGCCTTGCGGTACAAGATCAGGTCTTTTAATATGTGTTTATCTCTCAGCTTTTTGATTTAGTCTTTGGTTATCGCCATCTTTTTTTAATATTTACGGCAGCATAAAATTATTGATTTATTTTATTAAACACACCTATCAAATTCTGAGTTCACAAATAATTTTTTTAATTAAAAAAATTAACAACACTTGTATATTTTATTGTATTTTTAGTTAAAAATTAATTTTTGATTTGACTCAAAGTAGAGTATGATTAAGTTGGATAATAATTAATTAAATCATTTCTTTGAATTTTTTCATATCATCTCTTTGAAAAAAAGAATTTATCGTATACATAAAGTTACCTATAGTCTCCGCATTGATTGGGCAAAAGCTTCAATTAAATCCCCAAATGCTAAATTCTGCAAAAGTTCTAGAGCATTGCAAAATTAATTATCAATTCTTGTTTTACATTCTCATTTAGAAAAAAGAGAACGATAAGAAAATAAAATTAAAAAAAAAATCATATCCAAACCTATAAAAAATAAAAATATTTTAACCTAGGCTAATTTGTTTTCTCTCTCTCTCTCTCGGTGTTGGTAATAACTTTTAGAGTACTCTAAGATTTCTCCTAAATTCAAATTTCTAAACTATATATTTATTTAAATGGAAGCTTAATTTCTTCTTTCTGTACCGTTTTCTTTCCTTTTCAATACCGACATGTGACGTGATCTAAGCAAGAAAATATTCTACCTTATTGCTGCGAAGACTTTATAGAGAAATGTCCTGCTAGAGCTCGATCTTTACTTGAGCAGAATGATTAAAATTTATAATAGTTGATGTAAATTTTCCAACCCATTAACAAAAGGTTCTAGCCAATAATATACAGGGACAGCTAGCTCTCTTCCAGTATTTTATATTAATCAAATTAAAATCATTAGACTATATATGTCAAAGAATCATCTCAACCCAATAGTTTAAACTGTTAGGTGAGATCCCATGATATGATTTATATTATTCTCTAACACACCCCCTCAAATGAAAGTCTTTTGAACTTGAAACTTGCACAAGCCCACATTGTCTTGTGCTTAATTTTTATCAAATAAATGGGGATGGTGAGATTCGAACTCGTGATCGCTTGGTCATTAAGGCTCTGATACCATGTCAAAGAACTATCTCAACCCAATAGCTTAAGCTATTAGGTGAGCTCTTATGATATGATTTATATTATTCTCTAATAACACATGTTTAAATGTCTAATTATAATAATTTCCTGACGGCATTCTATAACCCATAATCAAACTATGCTCTCTTTTTTTTTTTTTTTTGAGGTTTCCAACCCCCTTTTTTTTTAAAATCATAGTTTGATTATGGTTTATAAAAAATGGGTTGGAAACCTCAAAAAAAAAAAAAAAAAAAAAGAGCATAGTTTGATTATGGTTTATAGAATGCCATCAGGAACGTTAGGAATGCATAAAGTAAGGTTAAGAGTATGATCCATAACGTAAGGGTTGTGCAAAGGAGAAGCAACTTTTTCTGCTTTAGAAGGAAAAAGCAAAATCTTCTCTGAGAAATATCAAAAGAGCACAACTTTTCATGCTTTGTGATGCGTTTTGTAAGAAAAGAAAATAACTTTACTTTCTTTGATTTTCGTAACCAAACATTCTCATCTCTTTGGAAAGCATAGAAAAGTTACGGTATGAGGGTTCAAAATAAATAAAATAAAGTGAAAGTAGAAAAATAAAGAATAATAATAATAATAATAAATAATAAATAATAATAAACATAGATAAGCATCTCTTCTTTAAACCTTAAAGATATTGCTACTTTAGAATCACAAAAAGATCATTATCTTGACAACTTTAAATCAAAACTCCTAAGCATAAGAAGGGAATTTGTCGCTTCTTGCTTTAGCAAAGATTAAGGGTTTTGGGAACAGATGCATTCTTTTGGAGGACAAAAGTGGGTTTGATGAGTTGCAAACTCTCATCGCTCTTCTTTTGAACTAAATCCAACTTATTTATATTAATATTCTCATTTATCTCTTTATGCACTTTTCTTTGATTTCTTAAAGGAAGAAGCCACCATCTTAGACTTCTTCTTTTTCTCCTTACTTTCCTACCAAATATTTTTGTTTTTTGTTTGTGTTTAACGTGGTGGCAACATTCGTTACTCTTGTTAAGAGTATAGAAAGTTATAGAATATATCTTGTGCATTATGACTAGATTCATGTTGAAACAGCTTGATTGGCTAGTGTAATGTGTATTGTACTCTTAATACTAATATATTATCAGAGGTATATTGATGCGGACAGAAGCTAAAAACAACAAAAATTAAAGAAAAAACACGAGAATTTTAATGAGCGAAAATGATTGCAGATGTGAATTTCAAGTTCGCAGGTTTTATTTTCTCTAAAATAATAATTCTCCAGGAGGTTTACAAAGCTTTAAATAGACAAGAAATATTGTCTCAACTAGAAAATAAAATAAAAATATAAAATTACAAAGTTTTAAGTAGGCCAGAAACTCTACCTAAACTAGAAAGCAAAAAAAAGAATATGAAATTACAAAAGAAAGAAACATAAAATCTAAAAATAATAAAACTACCAAAATTGGGGTCTTAGGGGTGAGATTTTGAAAATCTAAGGATCCAACGGTCAGAATAGCGATTTCAAAAAGCTATAGCTCTTGTGAGTTGTTATTCTGGTCTGGCACGACCAGACCTTCTCTTGAGTCTAAACTTATCTCAATGATCCATAAATATATCTGTTAGGTCATCTGCGTAACCTAACTAGTGTAGATTCTTATTTAGTTGTGGTAAACCCACACTTGGTTGCCCAGAATTACTCGTTATCGCAATCCCAATGTCATCATATACTATAATTAGTTTTTTTGTAATAACATTGATATTAACATTTGACTATGTTCATGTAATAATTTCTTAATATAAATTCATATGGGAGCTTTATTAATCATGGTGAAATAAAAACTAAGATTAACGACTTTATTTGTTGAGATAATTTGTTAATCAATCTTTATATCTCTAATTGAGTTAATTTTATCCTTAAATATATGTTAAACTTTTAATCTATCATTCTGGTAAGATTTTTAGGCCAAACCACACGAATTAGTAACATGATTTATATATGATTGTTTTTTTATTTCTAAAATATCACATGGCTAATTATGGTGATTTAGACTAAAACGTTTTCTAAAATAATATACTAAAAAGTAAAAACTAACACATATTTAAGGATGCAAGGATAGATTAGAGAACTACGTACAATCAGATTGAGCTATTACCTTAAAAACTAATGAAGTTGTTAATCTGTACAGCTAGCGTTAGTGATAAATTTAATGGTTATACTGACTTGTTATCAATTTCTAACTCTAATTAGTCTCAAAGAATTCCACTATAATTAATCAGGAATCAACGAGGAACTCAGGTCTTAAAACACTTCCAGAGCATGGAGTGATATTTTTATTGGCTTCAAAAAAATCAAATCGCTCCGTTCGTGTATAGAGAAAACCTTTGTCTAAGATTTGTTAGCAATTATACATGCTCTTTGGATTATGATACTACTTAATTATATAACTGGTTAATGCACCCAGCAAGAAACGCTGGGCTATGTAACCAAAGATATGCGAGAATATGGAATCTGATTTTCCCTCAAAAGCAGGAAGATATAGCTAGTTTGTGTGTATGATTTAGAAAAACATATATGGTTTAATAATTATAAATTGCAGAAAGTGGGTGTCCCTTTTAAAGCAATTAAAGCTCCTCTCTTTTTTCAATCCTTGTGGCTAGAATTTAACCTTTCTTTACCGGGCTAACTTTTATCTATTCAACTTTTTGTACATTCACCTTTTTCACATAGGATACGTTATTATAACGTAAATGGAAAAAGTGGGTGCATTAATTTGTAGCCAATGAGCAACATATAATGGGGGGAAAGGTGACTTAAATTAAGAAGTAGAATAATAA
>Ga0325404_1003648_pt1 | contig 16402 bp, 11 predicted proteins | sample PopdelMetagenome_18_FD_205664 | JGI IMG/M metagenome (GOLD analysis project Ga0325404, IMG submission 205664) | Populus deltoides microbial communities from Bellville, Georgia, United States - Xylem-Control-R1 | ecosystem: Host-associated > Plants > Phyllosphere > Stem > Wood/Secondary xylem... | reverse complement strand
GCGTCACTTTTCTTACTTAGCTAATGATGATGATAAGCCCTTGGAAACAGCAACTTTAACAAAGAAGAAAAACCCCATTAGAACTTGCTTCCTCTTTTTTCTTGCTTTCTCTTTTATTATTATTATTATCCTACCTGGGCTACAGCCCAACGGAGCCCTGTGAAAGGCTCCGCCCTTGGCTAGGGTTACAGGAGAATTGGGGGTTTTACGGGGAGAATTGTGAAAATGATGACGGAGGATGAGGAGGTGTTTGTGGGTTGATTTTGTTGAGAAAGTTGGGAGTGTTTTGTGTTTGGTTGTGTCGAGCTTGTAATTCATGAAATTGAAGATTTAAGAAAGATAGTGTGAGATATGTTTATAAGTATTATTTAAGAAAATCTCACATTGCTCGAATTATCCGAACCAGTTCTAGTAATAAAATTTCAAAAAATATCAGAGAATGGGTAATTTGGAGAATTACTTGAAGTTTATTTTTGAGTAATTCTGGTAAAACAAAAAAAAAAAATCAGGTTACACAAATTACATATATTTTTTTTTTAATTATATACCTATTTATTTATAAATTTTTAAAACTAATGGACTTTCCTCGAATCTAATTTTGTACAGTCAAAAAGATTTTAAGACCGAATTTTATCTAGTTAATTGAACTTTTTTTTTCAAAAAAACAAAAAAAAAAAAACTTCGGGTAAAAAAAAAAAAAACAAATGGAGGTAATGGGTTCGATATTCGAGTAAAATACAACTCAGAAAATCAAACAATTATTTAATTTCAGGTAGAGAATTTGAAAAACAATCGTTGAAGTGAAGATCACAGCCCCCTTGAAGTAGTAGCCGCTAACTAGCTCTGCACTCTATTTTGATACTTATCTACTCTATTGCCAGCTTGCCCTTTTTTTCTTTTACCTTTTGCCTTTCATTTTCACTTTCAAGGCTTTTCCAAGTTCGGGCATTCAGAGTTAATTTGTTATCTTTCCTTTTCGACGTGGGTTATAATTGCCGTGAATCCGGCAGGATTTACCCAGTTGAGAAAACGGTCACCCGCGATGAGCCTCCGGCTCTGGTGAGCCGGAGAAGCGTATCATAAACGATTAAAAAGGACAGCCACCATACATCAAAAGGCAAAGAAGTAAAGTAAACAATCAATAATCAAAACTACTTTTAAATCAAACTAATTAATTACAACTTTCCAATAAATATAAACCATTCTGTTCTCCCTGTCCTTGTTCCTTCCTCTGTCCAAACCCACTTCTCCTTGAGCCACGGTTATCATCACCGATTAAAGAACAATTATTCTAAATAAACCCAAATCACAACAAAAGCAATACCAAGAACAAGAATAACAAGCTATACATCTGATATTTTAGGCTGGTGTGACTCTTGCGAGACAACAATAACTACCCCTGCTCTGTTCTTGGTGTTTAGAACAAGGAAGACAAGAGGAGCCACAAATTGCAGAGGCAATAGAGTCAAACATCATGCTTTTCACTAACCTCCTCCTCTTTGGAATCAAGCTATCATTTCTGAGTTTAAAACAAGGGTCTTTCTTGGATTTGATCGCTTCCCCACTAGCTGGGCTGTTCTTCACTTCCATCTCTGCCTCCTTTTTTCCTTCTATTTTTCCTTCTTTTTTAATTCTGTTTTCTTCTGGCCGTGGCGTGGGCTTTTTATATGTTTAAAAACATGATATATAAAAAAAATACCCAATCAGAGAGGGCTGCTTGCGAATCAAGTATCCCATGAGCTTAAACATCTAAAGAAAATATCAAATTAGAGCGTTTCCCTGACGCCTTTTCTTGTTAATAGAATGCTACCACCCATATATTTTCCTACATGAAATTCCAGGAACATTCGCAACGACAGCTAGTGGGTGTGAATATGTGTAATTTTTTCTCTCTCTTATCAGCAACTGATGTCATTGTTTTTTTTTTTTCTTGAATTATGAGAAACATTTGCTATAGTAGTGAGTCGGTCGCGGGAATCCAACATGAAATAAATCACAATTTTATTGTTATTTTGCAATGCAATTCAATCAGAATAAGTTCTGCGGAAAAGTAGTGGAGGTGATTGCTTGTTTTTGGATATATGAGGTTGACCAAGAGGCCCTGTATGTGTGTGTGAAGGATGTATTTAAGAAGTGGAGACATGGACGAGTTTCACTTTCCAATTTTACCAGATTATTATTATATTCTAAAGCAACTAAAAGGTGGTAAAGCAATTCCTTTGCAAAACTATTGTACCTCTAGACTAACATCCAGGAAAAAAATCTTTTTTTTTTTTAAGCAAAAAATATTGAACAATGATTACATTATACTTGAATTCAAATTATCTTTAACTTACACTTTTTATCTTTTCATTATGGTTTCTTTTATTATTAACAAGTTGGATCAAGAGTATTTTAGTATTTTAGAAGATATAAAATATTATTTAATATTAAAAAGTGGATGGCATACATTGTTCATATGGATGCATGTGGCTACAGTCGCATTCTTCAAACAGTGAATGTAAAGTTATTCAGCGGTCAAGTGTCGGTTTTCAAAACAGCATTTGAATCTTCACGGTAGCCCCTCCATTCTTGGGTAGCGTGCGTGACCAACGAATCTCTAATTTTGCACCAACGATCGTTTATTTTTTTTTTTTTCGATTTTCACATCTGACCCTACACATTTTCAAAAGCCCTTCAATTTTTTTTCTTTTAGATTTGATCCCTGGTTTTTTAATTATTATTTATTCCAAAATTCAAAAGCCCTTCAATAAAGGTTTTGAATCTAAGAATGATTTTAAGATGATTTTTTAGAGTGATATATTAATACTCTTTAAGAGTGGTATGTTTATAATAAAGGGGTATTTGTGTGATGACCTTTTTAAAATAAATATAATAACCATTGTAACCAATGATAAGAACAAAAAGATGAATGCTTCTTCTTTTTATGTGCTTGGGTCTTGTTATGTATGGCATGTCATGTTAAGTCATGTGAATTATAATACATTGTAAAAGTTAATAAATCATGAATTATTACCAAATATGATTTTTTTAGAAAAATCATAAGTGCAAAATTTATGTAGAATCAAAATTCACAAAATATTTTTTTCAAACAATTGAAAGAAACAATGAATCTCTAGACTCAATCCACTCAGATATTGGTGATTTAAAGTTTGTGCAAACTAGATATGAAAAAAAAATTATATTACTTTTATAGATGATTGTACAAGGTATTGTTATACTTATTTGTCTAAGAGTAAAGATGAAGTTTTTGAAATGTTTATACATTACAAGAATGAAGTTGAAAATCAACTTAATAAAAAGATAAAGGTAATAAGAAGTAATAGAGGTGGAGAATACAAAATAATATTTGGTGAATTATATTTCCAAAATGATATTATCCAACAAACTATTACTCTTTATTCACCACGATAAAATAACATTGTGGAATGTAAGAACAAAACATTAAAAGAAATAATATATGTCATGTTAATAAATTCAGGAGCACCTCAAAACTTATGGGGAAGGCAATTCTAACTGTCAATTATATTCTTAATATAATACCCCATAAAAAGTTATAAAAGATATCATATGAATTGTGGAAAGGTAGAAGACCTCTTACAAATACCTAAAAATATGAGGGTGTCTTGTAAATGTAGCAATACTTGATTCTAAAAAGGTTAAGATAGGACTTAAGACTATAGATTATGTATTTATTGGATATGCATATAAAGATACTTCTTTTATAATAATAATGTTTTTATCAATTCAGTAATTATATGAAAGGTTTGTATATACCTAAATTTAATATGTTCATGTTCAATATAAACTGCAATAAAATTAAAATACAGATTGGAATAAATATTAAGAAACTTTGATTGGATCAATGTGGTTAATATTTGACCAAATATTTCAAGGATTATCTAAAGGAGAATAAGATTCTCTACATCTTTTAGAACACTGCATCCAAATGAAATATATTACCAATGCTAAAACATTGGATGTTTAGCCTGAATCTTAAGAAACAAAAAATCTCTATAAATTTGGTAGGACATGTCATGCATCAATGAGATAAAGACCTCTCATGGAAGCTGTGAATGACATATTACTCATAATTAATAAGCCTGTCATTTACTTGGAAGTATATGATATTTATTACAATAAATGACTTGAAGCTATGGACTTCATATACTAACCAAGTTTGGAACTTGGTTGATCCATCTAAAAGGATAAAACCTAATAGATCTAAGCAAGTCTTTAAGTGAAAGACTAATATGAAAGACAATGTATAAATATACAATACAAGCTTTAAGGAGTAGGAATATCTAATCTTGATGGTATAATTAACATATTTGATTTCATAAAAAAATGTAAATAAACCTTGTATAAACAAAAAGTTAATGAGAGTGGTATTTTTTTCTAAAATTATATGTAGATGACATATTATTGTTAAAAATGACATATCTTTACTTTAATCAATAAAGTTTTGGTTGTCCAAGAGTGTCTTCACAAAAAAAATAGGAGAAGCAACCTATATATTGGATATGAAGATCTATAGAGATAGATCTAAAAAATTGCTTAGATTGTCTCAATCCATGCATATGGACTAGATACTAAAATAACTTAGCATGAAAGAATCTAAGATTTTTTTATTTATTTTGCATGGAACACCTCCCACTAAATACATATGTTTTAAGACACAGATTGAGAGAGATATGATGGAAATGGTATCCTATACTTGTCTATAAGATCCATCAATGGAAAAGATGAGCTAGAAGTTCCAAATTATTTGAATTAAGATTTTTTCAATGAAATGTTGAAAAAATAATGAATACTAGTTAGTATATATTTTATTCTAAATGGTAGTAGCTCTAAGTTGGAAAAGTTCCAAACAAAAGAGCACAACTGATTCTACAACTAAATAAGAGTACACTACTATGTTTGAGGAAACAAAAAGGTTATTTGGAACAAAAAATTCATCAATGAACTAGGTTGATTCCTAATATTGTTGATATAGTTGCCTTGTATTGTGATAACAATAGAGACATTGCATAAAGCAAAGAACCAAGGTCTCATCAATTATCCAAACAGGTACTTAAAAAATTCCATTTGATTTGATAAATCAATGAAATGAAAGATGTAAAGATAGAATGAGTACCCACCAAAACAAATCAAGGAGATCTTCTTACTAAGTCCCTGTATATACAGAAGCATTAATGCTACATGAAGCAATATGATATTAGATATATAAGCGGTTGACTTTAGTGTAAGTGGGAGATTGTTAGTTTAATATGCCATATAGACAATCTTTTGGTTACAAGTGGTATTATTATATTCATATAAATACATATTTATTATTAATAAAGGCTTAATTCATCTTTAATATTTATTAATATTTGATTTATGAATCTAGAGTAAAGTGAAAGTCCATGAGACAAAAATATTTTGCAAAGAAAATTATAAAGTTGTTATAATTATGAGATTCCTATTACATCAAAACATTGTTTTAAAATGTTCCTGATTGATACTCTTTTAAATATTGGACATTTATTATAACCGTAATGATTGATACATATTATGTTATTTATTTTATAAAACAAAGTAGTTGTTCTCATAAGTTGAGGTATAAGGTATACCTAAAACTAATATGTAGGTGCTTGTCATATGACATGTACACTGAACTGGCCCAAATGAGAATTTCATATGGAGAAATCACTTATGTCTATGGAAAGGCTCACGTGACAGTTGTGTAAGTGATTATTATACTTGAGATCACGAAGTTATCTTAATTTGGAGAATGTTATGCTTTGATCTTATTACATGTTATCTTAATCGAGGTAATGAAGGGACAAACGTTGGGTATAATATGAAATATATGAAAGTACTTGAGTGATCAAAAAAGGATTCATCACCCTGAGTGAATTAGGAAAAATGTCCCATTTGTTCTCAAATAATATTGACTAAGAAACCCTTGGTCAAGGTGGAATGAGATTTGAAAAGAGTTTTAAATTTTATTCAAATAATCAATGACTATTATATAGAGAACAGACACGATTTAACATGGCAAATATACTTCATGTTTTAATGTTAAATTATAACATTATTGATGAAAATATATTAATTACATTAAGAAATCGGTTACTGAAAGGTTAAGTCAAACCACTAATGACTTTTCTAATATTTTAGGGATCATGACAAGTTGCTAAACGATGCACATGATCTTCAAATGTAAATTTATCAATTGTTAAACTGATAATAAATTAAATTATTTAATTCTATTTAATTATAATTATAATTTATACTTGGGCTAATATATTAGGAATCTAATGAGTCACACACATTAAGAACCATTAGTTAGAAATTATATTAAGATGATTTAATTAAGTATGACTTGATTAAAATATATTTTAGAAATTAAGGACTATAATATAATTAATACAAGGATTATATTTCTAAACCTAGAAAAATCAAGTAAGGACTTGATTGGGTTAATTTTTAAAATTATCCTAAATTAATATATGGATATTATTTAGGGGGCAATTTGATATTTTACCAATTTATAGGGTTTTTCAAATTTCTCTATAAATAGTAAGTTATGCCTCTTATTTTTAAGTGATTGTTTGTTAGACAAAAAAAAAAAACTCGTAAGTCATATAATAGAAAGTTAGCACTTTAGACATTACAATCCATCTTTTCTAAATGGGAATTTAGGAGATTTCTCACTAGTAGTTCGTATGGATTACCATTGGAGGTCGGACAATTAGATGGGTTATGATTTATGACAACCAACATTTAAAGAATTATTCAAAGCCGAAAAAGATCAGATCTTCGGGTAATAAATCCCTAAACAACTCTAGATCTATCTAAGAGGATCCTAAGGACTCCCAAATTATTTTGTTTTATTTTTTTCATTGCGTGTTTGCTATTTGGGAAACCCAATAATGGAAAGGTAAAAGACCTCTTACAAATACCTTAAAGTGTGGGGGTGTCTTGTAAAGGTAGCAATACTTAATCATAAAAAGATCAAGATAGGACTTAAGATTGTGGATTGTGTATTTATCGGGTATGCATACAATAGTAGTGTATATCAATTTCTTGTACACAAGTCAAATATTGAAGATATTCATCCTAAAATATCATTATGGAATCAAGGAATACTATGTTCTTTGAGAATGTGTTTCTATGGAAGGAAGCGCCATAATGTTTATTGTTAAAAGTTTTAGATAACAAGAAAATGTGGACTATTTTGACATATATTCACTTGTGTTAAGAATAACTTTCTTAAATGGTGACCTTAAAGAGAAGGTTTACAAGAAACAACCCGAAAGGTTTGTTGTCAATGGATAAGAAAAGAAGGTTTGTAAACTTGTCAAATTAATATATGGTTTGAAAAAAAAAACTTAAACAATGACATGAAAAGCTTGACAAGGTTATGTTGTCAAATGAACTAAAAATCAACGAAGTTGACAAATGTCTTTATGTGAAAAACATTGATAAAGGTTATGTCATTGTATGTCTCTATATGGATAATACGCTAATTTTAAGCAGCAATGATTGCATGATCAAGTCTACTTAAAAAAGTTAACTAACAAGTTTGACATGAAACAATTAGATATTGTAGATGTCATAATAGGAATAAAAATTTCTAAGATATTTAATGGATTGATATTGTCCTAATCTTATTATGTTGAGAAAATTCTCGAGAAATTTTCTAAAGATGACAATAACACTATGAAAATAATAATTGACATAAATGTACATATGTCCAGTAATAGAAGTAAAAAAAATAAATTAATTGAATTATTCTTGAATAATTGAAAGTCTAATGTATGTTATGAACTATATAAACCTAATATTGCTTACTCAGTTAGTAAACTGAGTAGATTTACAAGTAATCCAAGTATGGATCATTGAAAGGCAATTAAAAAGGTACACTTTGGGCTATAGGTTATACTATATTGGTTACCCAACAATACTAAAAGGGTATGGTAATGATAATTGAAAATCCAACACTAAGAATTTAAAATCTACAAGTGAATATGTATTCTCACTTAGTGAGGCAGCTGTGTTATGAAAATCCTTCAAACAAATATGTATCACTAGGTCCAAGATGGAATTAGAGTTTATTGCTCTTGATAAAATTAGAGAGGAAGCCAAATGGATTCAGAATTTCTTAGAGGATATTCTATATTGGCTAAAATCAATGCCAACAATTTGTATCTATTACAATAGTTACTCAGCAATTAGAAAGGCACAAAGTAGTATGTATAATGAAAGTTTAGACATATAAGTTGTAGACATAATAATGTTAAACACTTGCTCTTGAATGGAATATTTCCATTGACTATATAAAGTTAAAGGAAAATAATATAGATCCATTAACCAAAGGTTTATCGAGAGAGTTTGTGTATAATTCATCGAGGTGAATGAACTTAAAGTCTTTAAAAAATAAAAATAAAATATAATGATGACAACCATACCTAGTTGATTAGAGATTCTAAGATATAGATTCAAATAGAAAACTAAGTCATATAGCATTCTCGATAGCATCAGAAAAATATTATTTCTTGTTTATTTCTATAATGAAATAAGTGTTAGTTGTAGAGTGATAAATGGTGAGCTGAGCTCTTAATGATTTTTATATCTTGGTACACCAAGTGGAATATAGAAAAATACTCTTAATAAAATATCACTTAAATGAGTGAGAAGTGTGGCCGTTTATTTGAGAATTTCAATAACGTGGAATTCTGTAAAGCACTCATGAATCCAAGAATTGTTTAGGGCCAAATGAACATAACGGTAAGAACTAAAAGAAATATCTAGGTTGAGAACTATGTGATTACTATTATCTTAGTTTGCACAAAAAGCTAAATAGTTCACGACATCACCTTTACTATTTAACCGAGGAAATCCAATAGTATTTCACTAAGGAATGTTTAAAGTTAAAAGCTACCTATCCTGATGTAGTAATCTACTAAATTAGTATCTATCAACAAATTTTTGAGTCATTCTCAAACTGGTGAGATAATTTCCATTCATGTGGGGGATTGTTGAAAATTTATTTTAATTAAACAAATTATAGGTAAATGAGAAATTAATCTGAAAAAAACCCTTAGTTTTTCTAGATTTAATTCTTGATTTATGATGGCTAATTAAAAGTTGATAATGGTGGAAATTAATTCTTCAACCTTTTAACTTTTAAAATTCATTATATAAAGGAGTGGAGAAAGAGTTTCTAACTTAAATTTTTTATATTTAACATACTCTTTCTTACCTCATTTTTGGTGAGGGGAGAAGAAAGAGTTTCTAACTTAATTTTTTCATGTTTAACATATTATTTCTCACCTTATTTTTAGTGTTTTTCTTCTTCTTTTTTATGCTTTGATTTTCCTCCATAATCTAGAGTTTAGATTCATCTTGTTGAGAGATATATGAGTTATATAATTGTTTTTGTTCAAAAATCTTATTTACAAGTACATCTAAATCAAGATGGTGTTGTTGAAATCTTGAGAAGCATATTACAAATATATTAGTTGCATAAATAAGGATTAATAAAGTCTTAAGAATAAAATGATTCATTTTTTCAATAAGCTTTAAACTACATTTTACCTTCATTTTTTTAATTTAAGCATAATTATTTTTACTATTAGCATGTATAGTATTATATATATATATAATATCAATTGCAAATTTAAAAATATAATTAGTATACATACTAATATTATTATTATATTTTTTTTTTGTAAAAAATATATTTATTATTAGTTATATTGCTTATAATTATAACTTGTATTAACTATAAATTTTACAAAATATGGTTTTACACCGGTAAACAAATTCTAGCAGTTGAGCAGTCCAGAAATGGAAGCATGAGAATGGAAGTTTTGCAAGGGTTTGGGAGGAGACGTCGCTTTTTGCAGATTTAAGAAGAGGAGAGCGGCAGTTTTGTGAGGAAGAAGAAGAGGAAATGAGGGTTTATATATGGTGAAATACCGCAGGTCGTAGCTGGAAGCGGCCTTTGGCAGCCATATAAAAAATACCCGAACCTCCCTTTTCATCAACAAGACACGCCACCGGTGGCAAGCAAGTGGGTTCCTCGAGTCGTTTCAAGCCCAAGGCAACCAGCTAGCTGAGATATTTCCGTCCCTCAATCTTTTTTTCTTTTCTTTTTTTAAGTGCAAAATTTGGTTCATTATTGAAACACCATGATATGTGCGGAACTTATGCTATTATTGAATTTATTTATTTTTTTGTGATTGTTTCAGCTTTTGTGTTTCTAAAGATATGAAATTTGTGGTTTTTTGGACACTTTGGGTAAGAAGCATATGTGGTTATATTTGCCTACTTTACTACTTGGAATGGCAGTGAGGAGTCTCAGTGATTTGCTCGATCATAATAGTAAGGTTTTGCTGTTTTACTTGGTGTTAATCTATAAGTTTTTTCCAACTCTTGCCATTGCAGTGATTATGTCGATAATGCTAAGTTAATGTATTTCCTCGTGTTTATTTCTGTTGATGGCACCTGTTTATGTATGGGCGTGTATTTTCTTGCGTCTGTTTCAGTGGATTGCTTTGGCAAATTGAAGAAGAGTTTCTTATTGTACAAGAGGCTCGAGTCTTTTCTTTGTTTTGCTTAAGTACATGATGGTGGTGGCATTTCATGATGAGCTATCTCTTCGAATGATGGAAAATACCGTGAAGCACTTGGGAAGTGGAAGGCTGCTCTTAATTTGATGCCTGAAAATGCAGTCTTACATGAACAAAAGGCACAAGTTTTGCTTGGAATTGGAGATTGCATGAAATGGCATTAAAGGCAGCAACTCGTGACATTGTTTATTACAATTTTCTGAGTGTATATATTGGTAAGAGCTTTAATTTAATTTGGACTTTATTTGATTGGGGCAACTGAGTTGGAACCTTCCTGGGCTGAGATATGACGATGCTATACTCTTATGATGCATCTGTGAAATAACCAATTTAATGTTAATAGTTTAAGCAACTCATAATCATTTCATCATTAAACCTTTTATATCATGTTAAATAGACCAATTCAATATCCAATAACTTAAACGGTAAAATAATATTTCAAGATTCGATTTATATTATTCTCTAACAACATTTAATTTTCCTTTTGAATCTCTTTCGATGAATTTGCTGGTTGAATATTTCACTACTCCGGTATATTTCCCCTGGATTAGCTTTCATGGGATTTTTATGCTTTAGACTCAATTTTTGACAGTTGCCACCTCCTGTTTTGAGCTTTTTCTTTCTCCTAGAAAAGTTTCCTCCATCTGCCTTTTTTTCTTGTACCGTACAAGTAATTTTTGTTTTCCTTTCGCTCATAAATCTAGGGCATCCTTTGCTGCATCGAAGTTTGTTAAAATGCAGTCACATGTAGTGTGGTAAGATGGAGTTCATAAGAGCTATATGTACTGCATAACTTACTTAGGATAATTCTTAGTGCAATTCTAGTGAAGTCTAAGAAACTATTTACTCAAAGTATGCTAAATTTATTCTCTTGTTTCTTTTGCTTGTGGTCGGTCTTCTCAGGCATGGATCACCCTTGACAGGGCACAGTTGAACTTTGGGGAGCCTGACAGTGCAACTGAGAACTTCCTTAGAGCAATAGCCATAAAGGTACATTCTTGTATTTCGGTGGCTTGACCTTTTTGGATCATTTTGTTTGTGAACTTTCAAATAAAATAGATTCATGGGACACTACCTGTCATCAAATGGTGAAAACAAGAAAGTTTCCTATCTAAAGATTGTTGTGAGTCATATCAGGACTTAGATTAAGATTACTGTAATTTGACTTTGCTTATATCTTCCTGGCAATTTGCCTGGGTCGAAAACAATCTCAACTTTAAAAGTTGGAGCTTGAGTGAGTCCTTATTTTTCCTTTCATCCCCTTTATTGAGTTCAACAATCTTGTTGAATTGTATGGCAAATTCGTCTTCTCAGTCTTCCCAAGAAAAAGAAACATAATGTTGCTCCAACATCTAAAGTATGTGTGGCCATCTTTTACTTCCTTCACTTGGGTTGCCGGGAGAGTGATTCATTATAAGGTCCTAGTCTAGTACTATCATGACAGGTGGTATTCCTATTGACGTGCTTAGCTTCTAGTTCCATTTTTGTGTTTGTATAATGTACTTTTTGCTCAATTTCCCCAAATGCTCCATCTGCAGCCAGATGATTCTAAGGAGGCTCAAGATGATAGGCACAGTGCATCACAGCTTGTAAAAAGGTGAAAGCAGCGTCATTCATCAGGCTTGAGCACTAAAGAGAACCGTTATGTGGCGTGTGACAAGACTGAGAGCTCCTGAATAGGTAAGAAAGTAGCATCTAAGCAAGAGTTTCACACTCATGTACCCTGTCATGAGGTAGACCTTTTAAATAGTAGGCTACTGCTTTAACAAATTCATGAATATGAAGAAAATTCTGAATGGTAAAATAATCATATGGGTCGGTTGGGTACAATGTGACCTCAATCAGACACGAGAAATGAAGAGTTCAATTCAAAGAATTTGGCTATTTTGTGCTACAACTATACTTGTATTGAGGGAGAGAGCAGATGCGCGAGGTTTGACGTGATTCAATGGTTTGTCAGATACCACTTTAATGATGCTATACTTGAAGGGGGCGTTCATTCAACAGAGCTATGGAGACAGCTTTCCAGTATCCAGGCACTGACCAAAGGTTCAATAGGGTATTCAATCAAGCGATGCCAAACCACACTCCCTTCATCATGAAGAAAATCCTTGATATTTACGAAGGGTTCGATGGGCTCGAGGTGTTGGTTGATGTTGGAGGTGGAATTGGAGATACTCTCAACATTATCACTTCTAAGTATCCTCACATTGAGGGCATAAATTATGATTTACCCCATGTATTAGCAGGTGAACCTTCGTATCCAGGTACCATTGCCTTCTTTTGTTTCAATAGCACTGTACAAGTAGGGCTCTATCCCAGTTGTATTTTGGTGCAACTTGCTCTATAAAGTATGGGGCCAAACAACGAAGTGGTCCTATTTTGCCTTCTGTTTTCTCCTTTCCTTCGTGTTTCTGAAATGGACAGCTTTAACTTCCAATAAGACGTTATCTTGTAGGCGTGGAGCATGTTAGGGGAGATATGTTTGTTAGTGTGCCAAATGGAGATGCTGTTTTCATGAAGGTAAAGCCTCTCTGGGTTATCATCTCCATTTACCCCTATCTACGTGTTCTTAGATTGAAGTTTGTCAAGATGTGAGTGAAAGGAAATTTAGTGAAATCTGAGGACTACCCTGAACTTCATAGGAAATAATCATAGCAACCCCCAAGATGTAGACTTTGGTTTACAAAATATCTATTTTACATAAGATCTTCGTGTTTGATTCTTTTATTTGTTGATTTGTCAATGTACCTTGCAGTGGACACTTCATGATTGGAGCAATGAGCATTACCTGAAACTACTCATGAACTGTTGGGAAGCTCTTCCAAGTAATGGTAAGGTGATCATCGTGGAATCGCTTCTTCCTGTTGCACCAGAGAATATTGCTTCTTCACACATTGTCTTTGAACAAGATCTGTGCATGGTGGCTCAAAATCCTGGTGGTATGGAGTTCGAAGCCTTGGCAAAGAAATCTGGTTTTTCAGGCTGTGAAGTCATATCTGTGCTTACAACAGCAGGGTAATGGAGTTCAAAAAAACAGCACTGCCATAAATTAACTTCAGCAATTTCCTCTCTTTTTCCCCCCACAATTGCTCTTGCTCCTGGTGGCTTAAGTCACACATACTCTGCTCATAGAACAGGGAGTCGAATAATTGTATCATATACCAATGAACGCAAACTTAAACTTCGTTGTTTGGCTACAACTAGGACTGCGTGTCGATTGTTAAAAAACCCATTGCTATTTAATGATGGAACAATAGTCTTAAATGTGGTATTTTACCCACTAGAAGCAAAGGAAAAGGCCTGGCATGGAAACATCACCTGGGGATGAGGTAAACATCAATGCTCACCAGAGAAGAAGTACGCATGCATGCACTGGTAGGGGGTTGAGAACTTGAATTACAAAAGAAAATGTTCTCTTCTCATTATAAAGCACAGATTGTCTGAAATTCGGTTGCGTTTTGTAATTTTACAACATCACTGACACAGATTAGCTTTCCCTTACAAAAAATAATGAACCGTGTTCGGTACAAAATGAACAAGATGTTACTGTTAAAAACATCGTTTCCAACAGGCTTATCTAATGATTCCCTGATCCTTGTAACTCCATGTCCTGTATTTGGCACTTGCCAACCAGTAAATGTACTAGCCTTCAGAATCATGCCCTGCCAAGAGTCAGCAAAACCTAAGTTTACAGCCTAACAAAATATTCTTCCCCAGAAGGCAGCGGGATCAAAATTCTTGACATCAGTTACAGATACAAAATCAATATGATCAATGATTAAAACCATGAATTTTTATCTTGTAATTTCCTGAAAATGTCATGTGCTTTTCAACTCTTCAATTGATTGGCTGCCGACTTCACACTTTAGTGCTGCAGTTACGAGCATGTCCATTCCTTCTCTACCTTTATCTGATTCTTCTCCACCTTCCTTGTACAGTTTCTTGCGGTTTTCACATTCCTTTTTAACCCCTTCACCCTTCTTTTTCACGTACCTTTCAGATTTCTCATATGCCCTCCTTACCCTGCGTAATTTCTGTATTTTCAGATCACATCGCCTGCAAAACCATTTCCCTTTTGGTACAGAAATGCGTGGCGGAATCATGCAATAAAGGTGGTATGCATGATCACAGCCATCACATAAAACAATCTTATCATCATCTTTGTCAGTGAGGCAACCTCTGCACAAACAAGAAGGGCAATACCAACGAGGGCCATACAATATTAACTGCCTATTTGTCAAGCATCTCACATGGTAGTACTTGCCAGGGCATTCAGAGTGATCACATATATTTATCTTCTCTCCATTGCTCACTGGACTTCCACAAATTTTACAGATGCGTATGTTTTCAGTCCCTTCTGATGATAGCTGAACCTCATTATTCGTGCTGAAATTTGATGCCTCTTCAAAATCATTGAATGGTTCTTGAGTTGATAAACCAATTTCATCACCAGCTTGATTAATTTGGGTCCTGGGGCAATTCAGCCTCTCACACGCTGCACAATTCTCATGAATGGATCCCATACCACTTGCAGCGCAGTTGTCACAGTACCAGCTTTTGGGGGGAATCTCTTTGACAGCAGGCTCAATACAGGAGACATGGTACATTTCCTCACATGAATCACAAACTAAACAATCTCTCCCATCTGCCTTTTCCCCACAACGCCTACAACTGCAGACTCTGTAGACACAACAAGCATCCTTTTGCTCTAGCTGACCTTGAGAATCAGAACCCTTGGTGCAGAACTGTATTGCAGCACAAAAGTTTAAATAGGTATCAGAACCATCTATAATCAGAAAGACAATCAATCTTAAAAGTGGTACATATTTCTAATGCCAGCATTAGGAAACTAATTAAACTGCTGTCATTTTGAAACAATTACCCCATGCTTTTCATCTTCAAATATACAGAGTACCGATCCTCCCACCTGGAAATCACAGTTAAGATTTTCAGTTAAGTTAAAAGGGAACCATAAGTGTATTAAGAAACAACAATAAATAGAAACGTGAAACAAAAGTTGCATTTAGCACATAACCCACATTCTTAGCCTGCCAGAAAAATATCTACATGTTGGATGTCTTACCCGTTCATTACAGCAAGTCTTTGATATGTCTGATAGGCTCTTTGAAAGAGATATTAATTCAGCACCAAAACCTTGGAGCTTTCTCCAGAACTGAAAAGATTATTTAGGTTTAAATGAATGGCACAACAAAACGAAATTGCATTTTCTTCTGATAACTAGAAATGGAAATGAAATCATGCATGCTGAATGACTGTTAAAACATTACAATGAACGAGACCAGTAATTGAATGTTATGTAGTAGTATGAATAACCAATTAAGATGAAGGAGCTACAATCACTATGTAAATCACAAAAAAAAAAAATGATTGACATCAACATGTAGCATATTAACAATGGGCGAAGAGAAAAATTAACTAATCAAGAGATAAAGCAATAAAGATAAAGGTATGATAGTTTTCAACTCCAACAAGATCCCTAAACTGTGTGTGATCTAGTGCTTTAGTAAATCACTCAAAAGTTCGTTAACTAATAGGAGAGGGAAGAGGTTGCACAAGGGCAGCAGGAATTCATTTACACAGATGCATCTAAGATATAAGATCATATAAACATTGTGGTGAGAAAATGAGATTTTAAAGATACTACTCTACATAACAGACCACAAAATATCAAACAAATAATTACTTTTGTTGGTGCATGAAATCTTAAACATTGTATTCATCTTCAACTTTCATACGAAACACATGATGTCACT
>Ga0325404_1003647_pt1 | contig 16403 bp, 15 predicted proteins | sample PopdelMetagenome_18_FD_205664 | JGI IMG/M metagenome (GOLD analysis project Ga0325404, IMG submission 205664) | Populus deltoides microbial communities from Bellville, Georgia, United States - Xylem-Control-R1 | ecosystem: Host-associated > Plants > Phyllosphere > Stem > Wood/Secondary xylem... | reverse complement strand
AAGTATTTTAAAACACCGCATTTGACTTTTAGAGGATTTCAAGATTCCGTTACATACTACCAAGAGGTTAAAAAATAAATATATAATTGGAATTAATATGCGGTGACGAGTTCTATTCCACTCGTAGATAAAAGAATCTTTTTTTCTCTCGTTTTTAGGTCCCTTTATTTCCCCCTGGTAGATAGATAAAAGGAAACGCAAATGTAGGCCAAGACAACTCTTTCACTTTTGTCCCTGGCGAAGTTCTAATAAATAGAACTTTCCCAGAAGGCAAACAAAACACAAAAGAACACCATAATCTGTCCATCTTTGCCTCTTACTCATTCTTGTTTAGCTTTCTCCTTTTCGTGTCTCTTTTAATCATTCAATCTTTGCTACTAGTTGGTCATGATCGTAGGAGATACAGGCTACAGCTAGCTTTTTTTACATATAAAGCTCTTGCTTTCACACTTGACTTGTTTCTCTCTTTGTTCCCTGTCTCAAGCTTGTCTTTGCCTTGTTTCTATCAAAGCTTTCTTGAGCTGGGTTTCAATAGTTACTCAATCTTTAGCAGCTGCAACCTGGGACCAAAGTGAAGGGTTTTCGACGTCTTTGTGTCAATGGGGTCGTGCTTCAGTGCAAGAATTAAAGCTGAGAGTCCTCCTCGAAACGGTATGTTCACATCCACACACATCCTGTTCTTGATGGATATTTGTTCTCTCTGTTTGCCAAAGGTAGTAATTTTTGTTCATTCCTTTTTTGATCTTTCGTTGAAAAGGAATCTTTATTTTTTTGCTTCAGCCTTTTCCTTTTAGAAAGTAGCATTATTTTGGATTCTTAATGTTTTCCTTTTTAGGATATGGACCTCTGTTTGAATTTTGATTGATAAGAGAAAGGAAGAGTAAACAGGGAATCAAGAATTTTGATTCTCATGTCTTTCCTCCATTCTAAGATCAACCATGCTTCTAATTATAACGTACTAATATTCACTACTTTCTTGTCGCTGAAACTTTCAGCTTACCACCAAAGAAGATCACAAAAATCATCCATCTTGTCGCGTTCCATTAGGCTAATTAAGATAGCTGATGTAGCAAAAGAAAAATAAGAAAACAATCTCAATTAATAGAACCATTAGGAATGGTTTACATGGGGCTTCGTTACTGAACGAATAAAGATCAAACATAACCATTTGAAAGATTTAATCTGTAGTAATTTTTCTATTTTTCTTGGCAAATTTGCCATTGATCAGGAAATTTTTCCTTTCCTTTATTTTCTTTTCCAAGTCTTTTTGAAAGTAGACGGTTCATTTCTTGCTTTGCATTTGTAGACATCTAGATGAATTTATAAGATATGATGCGTTGATTATTCAGGGGGGAACACAAAATATGCTGGCAAAGGTGGGAATGACAAGAGTGGGTCAAGCAGCAAGGTCTCTTCTTCCACAGTGCCTTCAACTCCTCGGACACAGGGTGAGATCTTGCAGTCCTCAAATTTGAAGAGCTTTTCCTTTGGTGAATTAAAAGCAGCCACTAGGAACTTCCGTCCTGATAGTGTGTTGGGGGAAGGTGGTTTTGGTTGTGTCTTCAAAGGGTGGATTGATGAGCATTCATTGACAGCTGCCAAGCCTGGAACAGGTACAGTTATTGCTGTAAAGAGGCTTAACCAGGAGAGTTCCCAGGGTCACCAGGAATGGTTGGTGAGTATCCCTTTTTCCATTCGTTCCTTGCCTGCCTATTTCTAAAACTCTCTCTTGAATTTTGTAGAAAGGTTTACAAATGTCCAGAGACAAGTTAAGATACAATCAATCGTCCAATATGAACTGGTATTCAATGCTTCTTGTAAAGAGCTGGATTAACCAAGTGGAATTGAAACAGATTCACTAGAACATCCTTAATGATCCGGCTCTTGGCAGTTTTAGTACATAGATGATAATTTTTAAAGATTGTATGATTAATAGATTTTGTGCTGATTCTTCGACTGCAGGCAGAAATAAACTACCTGGGCCAGCTGTATCATCCAAATCTAGTAAAATTGATCGGCTATTGCTTAGAAGAGGACCACCGGCTTCTGGTTTATGAGTTTATGCCCAAGGGAAGCTTGGAGAATCATCTTTTCAGAAGTGAGCTATTGATATCATCCGATATCGACCTTTCAACTCAAGTTGTAGTATTTTCTATGACCTCGAATATCTTGGATAAAAATCATTGAAATAGTTTCTTTTACTGGAACAGGGGCTTCTTATTTTCAACCACTCTCGTGGAATCTCCGCATGAAGGTTGCCCTTGATGCTGCCAAGGGTCTAGAATATCTTCACAGTGACAAGGCGAAAGTTATATATAGAGACTTTAAGGCTTCTAATATCCTGCTCGATTCGGTATGTGACAATGTTTCAGTTTTTGAGTTTTGCTTCATGAGCTTTCACTTTACTTGCACCTCGCTTACACATTCCTTGTACATTGTGAAATGACAGAATTATAGAGCCAAACTCTCTGATTTTGGGTTGGCCAAGGATGGGCCAACAGGCAGTAAAAGCCATGTATCTACAAGGATCATGGGTACCTATGGTTACGCAGCTCCTGAATATATGGCAACAGGTATCTTTCAAATCACCACTTTGGTCATGTTCACTTTTGTCGTCCCTGCTTCTTGTGGAACAACTCAATCCTATGCTATATGCTCTCAACGTTATTCTCCTGAACGAAATGCTTATTTTTATACAACTATGGCTTTTTATTGCTTTCATCTCAATTCTGTTTGTCTTTATGAAGGTCATCTAACTGCGAGGAGTGACGTATACAGTTTCGGGGTTGTTCTCCTTGAAATGTTATCTGGCAGACGAGCAATAGACAAAAACAGGCCCTCCAAGGAACACAATTTAGTTGAATGGGCGAGGCCTTACCTTAGCAGCAAGCGCAGAATTTTCCAAGTTATGGATGCTCGCATCCAAGGCCAGTATTCATCTAGTGATGCTCTGAAAGCAGCAAACCTTGCAATTCAATGCCTATCAACCGAACCAAAGTACAGGCCAAACATGGAAGCAGTGGTAAAAGCATTGGAACAACTTCATAATTCCAATGACAACGATGGATCCAAGGGCCCTCGTGGTGAAAACCCCCGAAAAGTTAATCGAAGTTCAAGCAATGGTCCTAAATATCACAGGAAAAATGTCAATGAAGTTTCCAATGGAAAACCTGCCTCTTATGCCGGGCCATATATTTCACCTCTTCGTACATAAAAGAGGAAGAATGTTCAGTACATGCTTTACATTGTATATTGATCCCAAGGAAGCTACAGATTTTATTTTGATAGAGCGTTGTATCCCGTAAAGCATGGAATTAGAAACATGACATTTACTGTACAGTTCTTCAATTCAACATCTAAATATGACAGTTTTTTTGTCACGCTTACTTACCAGGTGATAAGGAACTTGATGAAGCACCGGAAACTCTAGGATTGAAATGGAATTTTCATGGCTGTGATTACAAGTTGATAGAGGGACCAGGTTTGGCCCCGGTCCACTGAATGTTCACCTAAAAAAACATTCTCTTGGCTTGGAACTCAATTGTTCTTGAAAATCAAGTCTCATATTGGAACACGAGACCCTTGTACAAATAATAAAGAAGTATATCCTGATTTGCACCTACCGGGCAAGCTGTCCTAGGCTGCCGAACGGCAAGCAAAGAAAGCATAGTAAATTTTTTTCACCATCAAAACTCAAGAGACTATCAACAAGCTCAAGTGACCCTGCATACCGATTATGGTTAAAAACATGACAACGTTAATAAATGTAGATGCAGCTCTTACTTCTTGGCTCTTAAGTTGCCTGATTTTGTAATTACTGAAAGACCAAATGTCCAAGAGTAGAGCAGGAACAAGCCCTGTTCTTGCAATGTCCCCCGGCAATATGAAATAGGTCAGAAACTGTTCAATCTTGGGAGAAATTCATTTTTCTATGGTAACATTTAACTCCTGGTAATCAAAATTGCAATTTTCGGTAACATTTACAAGCTCAAATGCTTTCAATTGTTCTTAAGATGACAACGCAAAGCCAACAACATCTCCTAACAAACTCATCCACTTCTCATTTGGTGACAGTAAAATCATAAATTTCTCTTAACATGAGAGTACCACCGAGTTTCTTTCAAGTCCCTGAATTCTTAGTTCAGAAGGGATCATTTGTTGCTTTCACAACTATCAGGACTAGAGTATAACTTCACTGAAACATGAAGATCTTAAAAGTAAATTATGCAGGCTATTTTCGTCCCTGCTCGTAAAGGCTGTTAGATATCCAAAAACCGGGGTTTTGGTTAGCGTTCGAGTTTTGTGTTAACGGAGACAGCTAACGTGGGCGACAACCGGCGATCATGATTGCCACTTCAATGTCTCTGCTCCAGCACGTGTGTTCCGTGCCAATCGCACGTGCCATGCGACCTCGTTCTCTTACCATCATATCCTCTCGCAGCCTCTCCACCACCACCGCTTCCTCCTCCGCTTCATCACGTGCCTCTCACTTGGACCCATTCGGCATGTCCGAGCCCGAGCTTCAGCAAATCGCCGTCGAACTCGGCCAGGTAATCATCATTAAAGCTGAAAGTTACTTGTTTTCTGTTTGGTTCCTGAGATAATGGAGCAGAAGAAAGTAATTAGTTGTGAAACTTCAGTAATTGAAGAGAAAATAAATTGAGTTTTAGTTATTTATTTTTAAACTTAATTTTTTTATATTTCAATTTCGCTGTTTTCTTCTTCCATTGAAAAAATATATAAATAGCAACGCTATAGAGGAAAGCAGCTCCACCATCTAATATACCGGAAAAAAGTAAAAGAAACACAGGATTTTAGTCAATGTAAGTAGTACTGAACTCATAAATTAATTTAGGACAGCTTTTTTTTTAAGTCCAATTTTGGTATTCTTGTAGCTTACGTTAGTTTTATTTGTCCCCTTTTTTCCAAGGGAATTAGTGCCGCCATGGTTCGTTTGTTTGTGCGGTGCACCACACCAACAAACTGGCAATTAGAAATGATCTTCAAGAAGCTGGATGGAAAGTTGGGCGATCACCAATTTTTCGTACTGTAACCGCAGCTGATGGCACGGTTAAGGTTGATATGCTGTTATGCTTGATTTGTAATTTGTTGTTCTGTGCTGTTATTGATTTTGTGCCAAACTTAGCTCTGTTGATCGAGGTGGTTTTAATATTGCTACATGGTTCTTGCTAAATGAAAGGTATATTCAGGGCAATTTTACTGCTGCTATGTGTCATATTCTTTATTTGCATGACATACTTGGTCTCGAATGTTGTTGTATCATATGATAAGGTCTCGAATGTTGTATCATATGATAGGAAATTCTATTTTTTATCATTCAATGTAATTATAGTTCCAGGGAAGCGAACACTTGCACTCACCCCTTTCTAATTTGAAGTGTATGGTGTCATATACTCAAGCTTGCTAATGATCATGCAGTTATTGATAATACTGGGGGATAACAGATTGATTGAAACTGTTGGTATTCAGTTGAAGATAAGAAAGGTTCAAGGCGGCTCACTGCCTGTGTCTCATCTCAGGTACTTTCCATATCAAGGATTAGCCTTAGTAAAATGTTTCTTGGTCATGGTGTTTTTACGGGTTGCTGATAATTTTCTCGTGGTTCCTTTTTACTTTTATAGTTCAGGTAGGTTGTCCTTTGCGCCGCTCATTTTGTGCCACTGGAAAGGGTGTTTTTTCAAGGAATCTTAAGGCATGAAGTTGCTGAGCAGGTCAGTGTTGCATGTCTTGTGCACTTGTTCTTTAAACTCAACTATCAAGTGGGACTGTTGAGAGTGCTTAACTGTTTGTATGACTGAGAACATATAGACTTGGTAGTTCTGTAACTACTCCATCCCTTTCAAAGTTATGCTTAATGCTTTATACACTCAGGTTTTGGCTGTCGAGGAGATATTTGAGCACAGGGAGACAAATATGGTGTTCATGGGAATGGGTGAACCAATGTTGAACTTGAAGCACACCAATGCTCAAATAAGGTGGTGCCTTTTCAATCTTTTTGTCAACGATTATCCCATTGCTTCTATTCTATCTTTTGTTTAATTATTTTAATACCTGCTATTGTCTTTGTTGCGTGTCCCCTTTCTTGATTTGGTTAGTTTTACCTGCCGTGATCAATGATAAATTTGACCAGAATAATCTTTAAGCTTACTTGGAAGTGAAAACAGTGACCTAAAAGAATTAAGATAAGATTTGGCTGAAAAAAATGAGTCCCTTGACATTGATTTTGCTAGTTTAAAGATTAGTGAAGATGAGAGCTGCAAAGATACTCTTAGATGCCTACATGAATGCTCTGCCATTTTCATATACTATTTACTTCTGAAACAACTAGGCCTCCCGTTTATTGTAAATTTTCAACAGATCTCTATACATAGGTTTCAGATGTAATAAGCTCATGTACAATTGTCTTTTCTTATTTCATCAGGATGTGCAAATTGGTCAAAGAATGATCACAATATCAATCGTGGGGGTTCCAAACACTATCCAAAAGCTGGCTTCTCATAAACTTCAGTCAACATTGGCCTTCAGGTACTGTAAGAGTAAACAGAGAATATATGGTTGAATAATTCTTTGGCACTGTAAATGTTGTCATCCGTCTCTGAGTAAATTGGGTCATTTCCAGTGATGTGCATGTCTTGATGCATTTTTCTCTTAATGCATCCCTTTGATGCCAAAAGTTTATGTTAGCCTGTGATGACATTTACTCATTCTTTATTCTTATATACACCAGCTTACGTGCTCCGAACCAGAAACTTAGAGAATCAATTGTTCCAAGTGCAAAATCCTACCCTCTAGAAGCAATTATGAAAGATTGCAAGGAGTACTTCCTTGAAACCATTCAATGAGTATCCTTTGAGTATGCACTTTTAGGTACTGAAATTTCATTTAATATTTCTCTGCTTCACTTAAGCTTGACGGTGAAAACTGATAGGACTATTCTATTCTGGAACATAAATTTATAATTTGTTAGGGCAGCTGGGATCAATGATAGAGTAGAGCATGCAAAAGAACTTGCCGACCTACTTCATCAGTGGGAACGTGGTCATCATGTGAATCTGATACCTTTCAACCCAATTCAAGGTTCTGATTACAAGCATCCACACAAAAAGGCGGTATGCACACCAGTCATAAACACACTGTTTTCCCCTGCTGTCAGTAAGAATACTTGAGTATTCAAATCACGCATTACCATTTTAATTTGCTTAACCTTTCCACTTGGCTGGCACCAGCATTTGCAGCTGCTCTAGAGTCACGCAAAATAACTGTCGGTGTGCCAAACAAGGGCCGGATGCAAGTGCAGCTTGTGGTCAGCTAAGAAATGAATTCCAAAAGAGTCCTTTAGTCATGAGTTCTGACAGCTTGCAATCAGAGAAAGTTGCGGTTGCATGCTGGTGCCTTGAGGTCTCTGGTTGGTTGCTTCTCTGATGGTATTTCACACTTGTTTTCTTCCCTGGTGTGCAAGAATGCTTGACGACCAGGCTAGTTGGTGTCTCCAAGCATGCTCGTTATGGCATCATGTAGAATTTGTTTCTGCCGTGCGGCTGCAGAAGTGGAAGTTCGTTTCATACATGATGCAAAAAATGAGGGGGTTCATGAATGGGCTCATTTTGCTGATTTATTCGGAGAGTTTTTGGTCGTCAATAGCCTGAAACACGAGATGAAGAAAGGAGGAGATGAAGAAAGGAGGTCTCAATTATCTTATACACAACACAATCAACAGTGTTAGCTATATTTTGTAAAGAATTAAAGATGTAACCTACGACCATCCATTCTTTTTATTAATATTAATATTATTGTTATTATTATTAATAACGTGCTTCCATCTTTGATCGTAATGAGAAAGGGATCATTGATCTTATGCATGTGGAGTCTGGAGCATAATTGTAAAATCCTGCTGTAGATTGATTCGGAAAACGAGATCCAGAGTCTAACTTAGTCTGGGTTGTTGGTTAACTAGCCAAAATTGAACCTGTAAAGCTCATTTGGTCAGGTCAAGGTTTTTGATGACTTGAGTGGCCGGGTCAATTGTAAGAAGAAAAAATATATATATTTTCTTTAGATACCAAAAAACTTAATATGTTCATTCAAAAAATGAAGAAACCTGTCTTTTCTTAGATAGAATTGTGATTGTTGTTATTTAAATATTCAAGATTTTAAATTTAGATTGTATTTTAGTTATTTGAATTATATTTGTTAATTTGAAATTTAGGTCTTTAAATTATTATTATTTTTTATTAATTAAAGTTGTGTTGAAATTGAGACATGTTTATATTTAAAAAATCATTTTTAATGTAGAGTGTTAGGTTGACCCAAAGAACCAAATCATTTTTTGAGTCAGTCTTCAAGTGATTCTGGCAACTGTAACCAAGAAGAGGACAATAGCTTGCATTGAAAGAAAAATTGTTACAAGTACATAACTGGTGAGTAGGTTTTATTTTATCATGAAATGAAATAATGAAATAAAAATTTTTATAATTGTAGTTATCAAATCCAGTTTGATGTATCAACATTAAAAATCAATAATTTAAAAAAAAAATTTCAGGTTGAGGTTTTTTTATGAATCAAAAAAGTTGATTTAATTAAATTAAATTAACTTGGTTCATCAAATCAAATAAATTTATATCCTACACGGTCTAATATAAAAAGAAACTACGATTAAGAATTTGTGTGTTAAATCTGAGGGGTGTGGCTTAATTGATCAGACTCTGAGTTTACTTTCTAGAAATCACTAGTTCGAGTCTTACAAATCCCAAGACTGCTAGAGACTTATATAATTATTAACTTCAAGGTTCTTAGAATCAATCCAAATATACACAAGATAACATGAACATCCACACTAATCTAAAAAAATGTGCGTGTTAGGGATCAAACTCAAAAGAAAAGGAAAAAATGAAAAGAGGCTACAACCAATCTACATGTGTATTTGTGGCATGAATTGTGCATAGAATAATTATATCAAAATTGTTGAGAAAAAACAAATTGATAAGAGATTTTCTAACCCTTGCAATGATACACCGAGCTACAAAATTTTACTGAGAAATCACCTTTAATGTATTTATATTATATTATTGAAAAAGGGTCAATTTATTAACCAAATTGGTCAGCAGATGACCCGAAGACCTGAAATCTCTGCCGAGTCAGTTTCCAGTCCGGTGGCATGGTATTTTCCAGTAGTTTTTTAGATCAATTCTTGTATTTAATTTCTTGACGACAATCTTTCCAGTAATCATGAGTGCAAATGCCAAAATCGTTAAAATTTGTATCGCAGATCCGCGGTCTTCATTCTCTACTCCGATATTCTCTTTACTCTTTTGGAATCTCCGTTCCAGCATTTTAGCCTTAGCTTTTCGTTTGTTAGGAGGCTCGGTGAACATGGAGCTATGCCGTTTCTTGTATGCTTTTCTCGAGCGAGCTACATTTGATCTCGGATTGCTTTGTACCACGCTACCATACCAAGCAAGTTTACAGGTCAGGCTAACAGTTACATATTTTTTTTTTTAACTTTAATACCTAAGACATGATTCGGGTGATATATTTCAAGTTCGAATTAAAAAAATTATCGTGAAAAAGGAAATTTCCCAGTGCACGATTCATGAATGTTTACCAGGAGAACGAAAAAAACCTTTGGTGGGTAGTTGGTTTATACACACCAAAAGCCCATATTGCTTCTCATCATTGGCCCACAGAAGACCCCATCTCGAAATCAAAGCCCTAGAGTGATTAGACTTAATTATGTAACCCGAGTTAGCCGCGGGACACATATTCTTATTTTTTATAAAAAAAATTATATTTATAGGTATTTTTAATATACTTTTATAGTTTAAAAAATCTAAGCTCAAAATCAAATCCCTGGAGTGATTAGACTAATTATGTAACCTGAGTTCGCCGCAAGCCATATATTTTTATTTTTTATAAAAAAATTGTATTTATAAGTTTTTTAATGTATTTTTATAGTTTTAAAAATTTAAGTTAAAATAAAAACTCTTATGCACATATGTAATAAAAAATATCAAGAACTATATGTTCGAATAAATAAATAAATAAAAATTTATCCATGATATCTAAAAATAAAACTTAAAAAATCAAGAAGCAAATATAGATTAAATTATTTAATCTCAAAAAACAAGACTTTTACTGGTTTGTGTTTGCTAAATTTATTTATTTTAATATTTTTTTATTTAAGCAACGATAATAGAAATAGAGACACAAATTAAATTGATCGAATAAAAAAAAACATCACGCAAAGCTGCACGTATTATAAATATGATCTAAAAATATTTTTTTATTTTTAAAAATAAAATTCATCTATACAAAAGATTAAAAAAAAACATAGATGAATCAAAAAAACTCTTCAAATTTAAATGTATAACTAAAAAAAAATCTAATTTAAAAGAGAATTTCAAAAGAAAATAAAAAAAACAATAAGTGCTAATTTAAAAAATAAAGAAAAAACCATAAAATAATCATTAATTAAAAAAATATTAGAAACAAAAGGAGCAAAGACCAAGCGTTGATGGCCCTAGTATGTTAGGTAAACCCGCCTAACCCATTTTGTTAGGACTTGCATGTTTTGGTCTTTAGTTTGTTTTGTTTGCAATTGAGACGAATGACATATCGTTTGTCTTAAATTTTTTTGAAATAAAAAAAAAATAACGCATCTTTTGTTTTGTCCAGATTCTAATCATTATGGTGACCAGAAAATTAGGGCTAGGGGTTTTTTTTATCAAAAAACTTATTTTTTAACCCATTTTGACCAAAAACCCTGTAAAACACTGTAAAAAACGTGATAAACCTATATATGACCCGCCCTAAAAACCAAAATCAATTTGAATCCAAAAATCAACATGAGTTTAGATCTAATTTTTCATGAACTTTAAAGGAGAAAAAAACACTTAATATGAACTTTTCTCTTCAAATTGAACCATTTGACACAAATATCATTTGTTTTGGTAGTCTAAATCAGTGTTAACAACATTTTTCTCCTTTTATCACCGGAATTCGACGACCTCTCTCTCTCATCTCTCAACTAGGGACTAAAAAAAATAATAAGAATGAACTTTTGTACCAAAATTGAATTGAAAAAATATTGAGATGCTGAAATTTTATAATTTGTATGATGTTTAAAGTTTTAAGGACCAAAGTGTATCTTTTATGAAACTTATGGCATACCACCCATATTTGTCATCCTTTTCATTTCAATCCCTTTTCTTTCAATTCCATCTTTCTATTATAAATTAAAATCAATTGATCTTCAATTGGAATTAAATCACTGAAAAAAATTCAAGGACCAAATTGAAGAAAATAAAAATTTTGCATGACCCATCCGTATTAATATGTAAGAGAATGAATAGTGAAGCCTTGCATAGTAAAAAAAAATCAAGTCTTTTAGAGTAATATTTAATTATAAATTAATCCATAGTTTTATAAAATACATTAAATAGTCTCTTTACTTTAAAAAAACGAATTACTAGTCTCTTGACCAATATTGACCATGCTTATGTACTATTATTTTACTTAAAAAGATTCGTTTTTCTCATTAATATTTTCGTATTATATCTTAAAACAAAATAACAAAATAAATTACAAAAGAACATGAACTGGAAGAGAAATACTAGTTTCTTAATCTTTAAAACTAGGGGGACCATTCCAACTAATTCTGTACAACTAGAGGGACCATTCCAAAATATTCTGTACAACTAGAGGGACTATTTTAATATTTACTGCCATGAAGTAGGATTTATCTGGGACGCCTCGTCCTCCCGAGTCCTATAAAAAACCGGATTGACCCGCCACTATTCCGGTCCATCTAGGGTTTATAAGAAAATCCCCTCCTGATATCGCTTCAGAAATAAAAGCCTGACAAAAATTAAAGACAAGATCATCGGATTTTACTACAGTAAGTACACCTTCAGATCTAAGTAAAACTTTTCTTCTTTGTCTCTCATCGTAAAAGTTATCATTGTACAGGTAATAACCTAATCTTTTGTTTCTTCTTCTTCTTTTATTTTATTTTTTCTCCAAATCTCATTAAAGAAGCTTAAAACCCTAGTTCACAATTAAGTTGTCGAAAACCAAAATTGAAGCTGGAATAGTCCTTATAATTGGGGTTTTTTAGTTGATCCTGTAAAAAGCGAAGGTCGATTGCTCTTTCTGATTGGTAAAATTTGTTTTTTATATAATTCATTCAAGTTAATGGACTCAGCTAGTGTAGTTAACTTCAATTGATTATGAGACTAGCAGAAAACAAATGGGGGGATTCGAACTAAATTGTGTTTTATAGTTTGATTTTGTTTTGTTTTTACTTTTCTTTACTAGTTACACAACGGGCTGGCCTAATTTTACTCCAATAATAGAAGAATATGTAACGGGGCAAGAATTTTTCTTCTTTTTGTTGAAAAGATGCAATTTATGTGTTAGATTGACATAAATTATGACGTGGTTGAATTGATAGGTATATAATGAGGAGATATAGTCCACCATACTACAGTCCTCCGAGGAGGGGATATGGAGGGCGTGTAAGAAGCCCACCAAGAAGAGGATATGGAGGTGGTGGTGGATATGGGAGACGCAAGGACCAAAATAGTGGAAGCCTATTGGTTCGGAACATTCCTCTTGATTGCAGGTATTTGAAATTTCACCCTTTATTTGTTTTGCTGAATTGGGTTTGAGCTTTTAAGAGATACCCTATTGAGGGTTTTTTTTTTCCAGACCAGATGAACTTCGAGGGCCATTTGAGAGATTCGGAGTCGTAAGAGACGTCTATATTCCTAAGGACTACTACACAGGGTGAGTGTTTTTTTCCCTACGGGGAATTGGTTAAATCTGTAATGAGAAATTGCCATGGTTTTATTCAATTATTTTATGTTTCTGTCATTGTTACTTACAGTGTAGGTCGTATTTTTTTCTTGTTTACCACTGTACTTCTCTTCTCTATCTATTTTTATTGAAATACTTTATTAATTCATTCTATTCATGCAATGCCTATGATAGCTATTCACAATCGTGTTAGAGTCAGTCATTTGCCTCTACCTTTAAATAACCAAGCTTAAGAATAAGCATGAGCAGTAGTTCTTTGACTGGTGAAATGAATGTGGTTAGCACGAGTGGTCAATAGGAGCACAAATGGTGTGGAGTTCTTCTATGTGTGTTTGACTTGCAATAAAGTTTTTTTGTTTTTTGTTTTTTTTTTTTCCAGTTGATAGTAATGTTTTAGGATTATGGCTTTGTTGTTTGTTTGTTTTAGTCGATAGTCATGCGAGGAGAAATCTTGGGAGTTATTAATCACAGTGTAAGTTAGCAGTCCTCATTTTTACCGGAAAGGGAAAATATGCTGTTCTTTTGGATTTTACCTCCTGATTCTATGTTCCTCAATCACGCAAGCTACTTCAGTTACAACATGTAAATAGGGATGGGAAAGCATATTTGAATTGCGTTCCAAACTATTTATCAGGGTACTCGTTTTTTTTTTTTTCACAGTGAATTAAATTTTGAACTGGTTTGTCAGGGGGTATGTTGGTTTGAAGTTAAAAATCAAGACCAAGCCCCACCATTGATGAAGACCTACTGTTTATCATTCGCTAACATATTGGTCTCAAGAGTAATGTTCAATGAAGAATGTTCCTTTATGAAGAGAGATTAAAAAAAAAACAACCACTAAAGTTTGATGAGGTAGAAGATTGATTCTTGACAACTGAAGGCAACTTGAGGAGAATTTAAGTTTGGGAACGTTGAATTGAAGTGCATCTTATATTTACAAGAATGTGAAGATTTTTCAAGTGACTTGCCTCTTTTGAAGTTGCCTTTCATACTTGATTGTTAAAGAAAAGGTCAGCCATTAAGCCTGCTTTCAGTAAAATCATGTCCGCGTATGTGTAAGTGCTCTGGAGCTAGATTGTAGATTTGTAAGGAAAGGTACTAGGTAGTGATATTATGACAATCCCTAGGCAAGCTGTTTTAGTAAGTCACTCTTCTCAGAAAGTCGTGTTTGCTCATACACAACTTTCCATACTTTGATTGATGCTTTGCTGTGTCTTATATGCAGGGAACCTCGAGGGTTTGCATTTGTGCAGTTTGTGGATCCGTATGAAGCTATGGAAGCTCAGCATCGTATGAATGGGCAGATTTTTGCGGGGAGGCAGATATCTGTGGTGTTAGCTGCAGAGACAAGAAAAAGGCCTGAGGAGATGCGCCATAGAGCTAGGGTTAGGTAATATCTCTCCCCTGTGCATAAACCTTGTGATTTTACTGTTATAATTGTTAGTTTTCTTAGATTCTCTACACTTACTTTGTACATTCCACAGAGGACCATCGAGTCACGGAGGAAGATCCTCCAATTATGGTAAGCCATCACTCATTATAGTGTTATTTTCCAGTACCATGATTTATTGAAGTTTTTGCCCACATTTTCTGTTGTCCACAAATGACTGTGTTCAGCTCAGCTGACTAAATTGATAATGACCCTGTGCACGACTTGTTTCTTGCATTGCTTGAAGACTAGTTTTTCTGCATTTTGTGTATGGTTCTGGAAGTCGTGCATATTTCCAAAGTAAAAATATGTTCTTTGGAAAAAATTGAAGTCTTTGAAATAATGGTGATTGTGATGTTGAAGCAATGGATCATCAATGATTCTCATAACATGGATCCATTGCTATTTTTGTAGGATTATGATTATAAGTCTATAAAAGATTACTAGCCTATAACATGCTCACTTTCTTCAGAAAAGTGGCATCGATTTTTTTTTTTGAATTTTCGGCTCATGAGGGAGGAATTTGTGGTTAAATCATCCTAGAAAATATCCTGGTGGGGAGCTTCAAGTTGAGTTATCAAGGTTTATTAATCTTGCGAGATGACATGAGGATAGCAAATTTCCTTTATCAATCAAACTACTGCATTGGTGTTAATCTTTGTGTCCTTTCTTTTCCCACTGCTGAAATCTTGAATTGGTTTGCTACAAAATTAATCACTGCTCTTTATCAAATATGTTTTAGGACGTTCTCGTTCTCGTTCATTATCACGGTCCCCTCGCCATTATCCCGGTTCTAGGTCTCGATATCGCTCTAGGTAAGCTTCCATGGCTACAAATTTGCCATCATATTGTCCTAATCTACATCTGAAACAGGTTGATAGATGTGCTTTTTAACTTTGGTAGGTCATACTCTCCTGCCCCGAGACGGCGGGACTACTCCGCTTCCCCTGATAGAAGGCATGCAGGCCATCCAGGATCTCCTAGAGGTCCTCCACCAGAGCGAGATGGTGACCACAGCCGCAGGTCGTATTCTCCAGCTTATGGCCATGGCGATGGTCTTAATGAAAATGGCAATGGGTTTGGCGAGTAAGTGGAGATTTCTCTTCTCTACTGTTGTCATCCATTTATTTATGTCATTCCATGCCCTTGTAGTGGGCTGTCATGCAGAAGTAATTGAGCACAGGCATTGAAAAGCATGGGTTTTATGATGCTTTCATAACAGAAAATTCCTAATTATTTATGAGAATCACAATGCCAGGCTGGTAATGATAGGAATGCTGTTCATGGTTTTAGACCCTGTTATAAAACCGAGCAGTTAATATGCCATCTTTCAGTTCAAAGTTAATTTAGTAGGGGATGAATGCACTCTGAAATTTGTTTATGCTTATCAGTTGACTCAATTTTCTTAAGAGGCATGTGCATTACTTGAAAACATGTTGATTGTAGGAAATCGGCATATGATTTTGAGGAAGCACGAGCTTGGAGGCCGTCACCTGGTAGAGCATCAAGGTCACCTTCTGGATCAAGATCTAGGTCGGCTGACTTGTCACCAAGGCATACTAGATAAGGCAAATGAAGTAGAATCTAGTCTATGGTCATGAGTCTGATGCGTGCCAGGATTAACATGGTTTTCAGCATGCATCAGATGGTAGTAGGCCTATGTTGCCTCTAGTGGATGAATTGGAATATCTAATTTTTTTCCAAAACCCACGTAAACTTATGTTTCGATTTAATCGTTTATGCACTTCAACTGGCTTGATGCAACGCAGCTTTCCAGATTTTATCTCCATATGATCTTGATATTTGAATGCATCCAGTTGTGCCGGACGTGTTGAGTGTGTGTTATGATGGGTCATGCTTCCCTTTAGTCTGAAATTCCTCTATTTTTCTCTGTTGATTTGGCTACACATACGATACCTCCTTTAAAATTATCATAAATAGAACTCCAGCTCCTTAATCTCTCTCAACTCCTTAACCCTGAAACTTGGTTAATCCAAGCAAATTTGCAACGATTGCCTCTCTCCCTCTCCTTTTTCCTTGACCTGCCATCTAAAACAATTTTGCAAATATCCTCTTTCTAAAAAAGAAGTTATACTGAATTGAATATTAATTAAAATTTATAAAAATAAAAAATAAAAAA